>JACCDW010550902.1_pt1 | contig 10920 bp, 11 predicted proteins | sample 7449781 | NCBI WGS metagenome assembly JACCDW01 (sample SAMN15323449, study PRJNA562643) | freshwater metagenome | isolation source: river surface water | place: USA:Blue River Watershed | collected 2017-08-18
GCCAAGACCAGACTGCTTCACTCCACCAAATGGACCAGCAGGGTTAGAGACCAAACCGGTGTTGAGTCCAAACATGCCGGTCTCTAGCCGCTCAGCAAGTCTCAGACCGCGGTTGAGGTCCTTGGTGAAGGCGTAGGCAACCAGACCATACTCGGTGTCGTTGGCCAGCTCAACAGCCTCGTCCTCGGTTTTGAAGGTCACGATCGGAGCTACCGGGCCAAAGATCTCATTCTTGAGAATCGCGCTGCCAGCGGCTACTCCCTGAAGCACGGTTGGTGGGTAGAAGTAACCCTCGCCGGCTGGGATAACGCCACCGGTGAGAATCTTTGCTCCCTTTGAGGTGGCATCGGTAACAAGTGCGTGAATCGAGTTTCTCGACTTCTCGTCGATGACAGGACCTATGTTGGTGCCCTCTTCGACTCCTCGAGCCACCTTTAGAGCCGCGAATCTAGCGGCTAGTTTTTGAGCAAACTCTTCGGCAACCGACTCGTGAATCAGGAAGCGGTTAGCTGCGGTGCAGGCCTCGCCCATGTTGCGAAGCTTTGCCTGCATTGCGCCCTCAACAGCCTTGTCGACATCGGCGTCTTCGAATACCAAGAACGGCGCATTGCCACCAAGTTCCATCGAGGTGCGCAGCACCTGGTCTGCGGAATCTTTAATCAGCATCTTGCCAATTGGGGTGGAGCCAGTGAAGGAGAGCTTACGCAGGCGAGCGTCTTTAATAATTGGTCCGGTTACCTCGGACACTCGAGAGGTCTGGATCACGTTCACCACACCGGCAGGAACTCCAACCTCCTCCAATACCTTGGCAAACAGCAAAGATGTCAGCGGAGTTAGGGCGGCTGGCTTCAGGATCGAGGTGCAGCCGGCTGCGATTGCAGGTCCGATCTTTCTGGTGGCCATGGCCAGCGGGAAGTTCCAAGGGGTGATCAAAAGCGCAGGACCAACCGGTTTCTTTAGAACCATCAGGCGGTTCTTGCCATCCGGTGCGGTTTGGTAGCGACCGTTTACACGAACAGCTTCCTCAGAGAACCAGCGCAGGAATTCAGATCCGTAGGCAACCTCGCCCTTTGCCTCGAGGAAAGGCTTCCCCATCTCGAGTGACATCAGGATCGCGAAGTCATCGCTCATCACGGTTAGCTTCTCAAAAGCAGCGCGCAGCAATTCTGCTCTAACCCGTGGGGCGGTAGCGGCCCAAGACTTCTGAGTGTTGTGGGCAGCAGCCATGGCTTCTTGGCCATCCTCATATGAGGCGTCGGCAATGGTCTTGAGTAGCTTGCCGGTGGCGGGGTCAAAGACATCGAAGGTCTTGCCATCGGAGGCATCACGCCAAACTCCGTTGATGTAAAGACCAGTTGGAACTAAATCGAGAACGCGCTTCTCGTCGGCAGAGGTAATCACTTCGCCACTCCTTTGTATGCCTATTTATTCTGCCACTTCAAGCGTTGTGAATTGACCACAACTGAGACAGAACTAAACGCCATCGCAGCTCCGGCAAGCATCGGGTTTAGAAGTCCCATAGCTGCCACCGGTATCAAAATCAGGTTGTAACCAAACGCCCAAGCCAGATTCTGCAGGATGTTGCGGCGGGTGCGCTTGGCAAGCGATAGCGCGTAGGCAACGTTTTCTGGATTGTCATCCAGGATGGTGATCGCACTGGCTGCTTGAGCAGCGTGTGCACCGGAACCCATGGCAATGCCAATGTCTGCTCTAGCTAGCGCTGCAACATCGTTGATGCCGTCACCAACCATTGCGGTCACCTGGTTGGCGCTGTGTAAGAGTTCTAGTTTTTGCTCTGGTGTCACACCGCCACGGAAGGTGCTGATTCCAAGCTGTTTTGCGATGACTTTCACTCGGTCTGGGTGATCTCCGGAGAGTAGCTCAACCTCAAGCCCCATGCTCTGCAGCTTCGCGACAGTCTCATTCGCGCCTTCGCGAATCTCATCGCTGAGCTCAATTAGCCCGTGAGCCCATCCCTCCCAAGCCACCACCACCAGGGTGTTTGGTCCGGCATTGCTTAGAGCCTCGTCGAGTTCCTGCTGATTCTCATAACGGCCCGGACGCTCAACGGTTACCCACTTGCCATCGACCAGTCCGGTGAGTCCAAGACCAGCCTGCTCCCTGACCTCGGTTGCGGTGAATTGGCTGCTCAGCTTGCTAATTGCCTTGGCAACGGGATGGTTAGAGCCCTGCTCGACAGCAGCGGCATAAGCCAGCATTGTTGCTGCACCAACACCACCGAGACCTCTTGAGTTCACGACCCTGAGCTGACCGTCGGTGAGGGTTCCGGTCTTATCAAAAATCACCCTGGTTACCTTGGCCGCAAGCCTTAGGGAGTCTGGGTTCCGAATTACCAAAGACTTCTTAGTGCCCAGTCCGGTGGCGACCACCAGGCTCATCGGCACGGCAATACCGAGCGCGCAAGGACAGGCGATTACCAAAACCGCTATCGCTGCCGAAACCGCAAAGTCCGTGGTTGCACCGAGCAGTGTCCAAACCACGAAAGTGCCGAGAGCAATCACGATCACACTGGGAACAAACACACTCGAGATTCGATCGGCAAGGGAACCCAACTGGGTCTTTTGAGCGGTCGCTTCGCGAACCAGATCAGCAATTCTCGAAAGCCTCGAGACACTGGCGCTGCCGGTTGCCTCAAGTGTTATCTGACCGTCGAGTGAGGTGGCTCCGGCGGAGAGTAGTCCACCTACCGCAACTTCGACCGGCAAGCTCTCTCCGGTCAGGGTTGAAAGGTCGACCAGGGCGTTTGCGGAGAGCAGCTTGCCGTCAACCGGGATGCGCTCGCCCGCATTTACAAAAACCTTGTCACCGGCTCTAACCTCTTGCGAGGGAACCGTCATTCTCTCGCCATCGCGCTCAATGCTGGCGGTTTCTGGGAGGGCTGCGAGCATGGCTCTAACCGCATCGGTTGCGCTTCTTCTGGCGCGCACCTCGATGTAGCGGCCAATAAGCACCACGGCTGGAACAACCGCACTCACCTCGAAGTAATTGTGGGTGTGACCATTCAGAGTCATGTAAACGCTGTAGCCGTATGCCACCAATGAGCCCAGCGACACCAGGGTGTCCATGGTGGAATCTAAGTGCCTGAGGTTCTTGATTGCCGCGCTGTGGAAGGGGTAGGCGACGTAAGCAATGACAACGGTTGCCATGGCCCAAACCAAATACTGCGAGCCGGTAAAGGCAAAGCCCGGCACCATGCCAAAGAGCATGGTGAGGCTTGCCAGAACTGCTCCAACCCAGAGTCTGGGCTTTAGCGTCTGCAGTTCAGATCGCCCGGAACCAACCTTGTAGCCGGCTGATTCGACAGCTTCGCTGAGCTGTTCTCGACTGACCTCTGCACCTAGTTGCAGGTGTGCCTTCTCGGTTGCAAAGTCGACATAGGCGGTTACTCCAGAGAGCTTGTTGAGGTTCTTTTCGACCCGCCTGGCGCAAGCCGTGCAGGTCATCCCCTCGATATCAAGCTCTTGAAGAATTGTTTTAGGCATTTAGGATGGTGAATTCCTTGGCGGTGTAGCCGGCGGCGGTGATTGCCTCCGCGAGCTGGTCATTGGACAGACCGTCCTGCTCAACAGTGGCGATGCCCTTTTCGTGCTCTACCTGGACGTTTGATACTCCGCCAAGCCCACTGAGCTCCTTGGTGATGGTCATGGCGCAGTGACCGCAGGTCATGCCCTCGATCTTGATTTCTACTTTGCTCATTCGATCTCCTTGCTTTGAGTTATTAAGTCCAACCAGTCTTTGCACTGGGAAAATTTCATCGCTAGGCGCTGAAGAGGTTAGCTATCTGACCCCAGCGCTCTTTGTTCAGTGAATACCAAACCCAAGTGCCTCGGCGCTCGCCTTCAATAAGGCCAACGTCCGCCAACTTCTTGAGGTGGTGGCTAATGGTTGGTTGGGTGAGCTTTAGCGGTTCAGTCAGGTTACAGACGCAGGACTCTTGGTTGTCACTGGCGGCAATCATTGCCAAAATCTGCAAGCGGGTTGGATCGGCAACTGCCTTGAGTGCCTGTGCCATGTTCTCAGCGCTATCGCGAGCCAGTGGCTCGGCACCGGTCTTTGGCAGGCAGTCCAAAAGCTGAAGCGGGATTCTCTTAACCACTTGTTTACCTATCTGTATAGATACTTATCTATAATCTCAACCAGTCGGCTAAATAGATAGGCATCTAAGTGAACTTTACTTCATGGCAGCGCCTGTCCGCCGAGCTGCTGGGCACCGCGGGTATCGTCGCGGTTGTGCTGGGCACCAGCCACATGGCGGCAAACCTGCAAGCTGAACCAGCGATTGACTTGATCATGAATGCGCTGGCAACCGCGGGTGCGCTTTTTGTTTTGATTTCCATCTTTGGCTCAATCTCCGGTGCGCACTTCAACCCGGTAGTCACACTCGCACTTCTTATTCGAAAAAAGATCACGGCTTCGGTCGCAGTTAGTTACTCACTGGCTCAGATCGCCGGTGCAGTGCTGGGGGCAGCGCTCGCGAACCTAATGTTTACCGACCAGGCGATTGCCTTCAGCTTGGTTGAAGGGGCGGGCATGGCTGTCTTTTTGGGCGAGGTGGTCGCAACCTTCGGTCTGGTGTTTCTAATTTTGATTCTTGCTCAGCAGGGCAAGGCGAACTTGATTCTGGTCGCAGTTCCGCTTTGGATCCTGGCCGGGTATTTCTTCACCATTTCAACCTCCTTTGCCAACCCAGCGGTGACAATTGGCCGTGCATTCTCGGATGCCGGCAGCTCAATTGCTTGGAGTTCTGTCCCAATGTTCATCGCAGCACAAGTCCTCGGAGCACTGCTAGCCGTTGGTGCTGCTGTGCTTCTCAAATCAAAAACCGAAAGGTAGAAACATGTCCACTCCAATTGCCTCAGTGATGTTTGTTTGTATCCACAACGCCGGACGCAGCCAGATGGCCGCCGCCTACCTTCAGCACCTGGCAGGTGACCGAATCGAGGTTCGCTCATCTGGAACTGCCCCGGCTGACACCGTGAACCCAGCCGTGGTTGAGGCCATGCTGGAAGAAGGCATCGATATCTCTGGCAACACCCCAAAGATCCTCACCGACGAGGCTGTACTGGCTTCTGACTATGTGATCACCATGGGCTGTGGTGACAAGTGCCCGTTCTACCCGGGCAAGACCTACTTGGACTGGAAGTTGGCAGACCCAGCCGGTCAAGGTGTTGACTTTGTGCGACCAATCCGCGACGAGATTCGCGGCATGGTTGAAGACCTGATCGCTAAGGTCGATGCCAATTTTGGTAACTAGTCGTTAGCAAGACATTTACCTAGTGAATGGATTACCGAAAACTTAGCTAGATATCTTCAGCTCATGCTGAAGAAAGTCGCCATTGTCACGGAGTCGTTTTTACCTCAAATCAATGGAGTTACTAATTCGGTAGTTCGAGTTCTTGAGACTCTGAAGCAGCACGAGATCGAGGCGATGGTCATTGCACCAACCTCGCCAACCCCGAAGCACCTGGGGTTTGATGTCCACACCACGACCGCAATTTCAGTGATGCAGTTTCCGGTTGCCGTTCCAGGGCCCGCCGTCTGGAAATTGCTGGATGACTTTGCCCCTGATGTGGTGCACGTCGCAGCCCCCTTCATGATCGGAGCTCAAGCGATTGCCTGGGGTCAGAAGAACGGCGTTCCGACAGTGGCTATCTACCAAACCGATGTCGCGGGTTACTTAGAGCGCTACAACCTTTCCTTCGCAAAGCCGGTGCTCGAGAAGATTGTGGGAGGCATCCATCTTGGAGCGACCCTAAACCTTGCACCCACCAAAGAGGCTGCTGAGTATCTGCGCCGAATCAGCGGTGGCAAAGTTGAAGTTTGGGGGCGGGGCGTCGATCTAGACCTCTTCAACCCTAGAAATGTGGGCGATGTCGAGACCCAGGCGATTAGGTCTCGCATCGCTCCACCCGAGAACAAAGTAATTGGATTTGTGGGCAGGTTGGCAGCCGAGAAACAAGTGCATCGAATGGTTGAGCTGTTTGATCTGCCAAACACCAGCTTCTTGATCGTTGGCGATGGGCCAGAGCGCGATCGATTGGAAATGCTTTTCCGCGGCAAGCCGGTCACTTTCACGGGAGCGCTAAGTGGTCTGGAGCTAGCCCGGCACTATGCCGCGATGGACATCTTCGTTCACTTTGGCACTGAGGAAACCTTTGGTCAGACAATCCAGGAGGCTCAGGCGACCGGCTTGCCGGTGGTGGCTCCAAATGTTGGTGGTCCAAGGCACTTGATCGAACACATGAAGTCAGGGATGTTGGCAGACCCATATCAGCCAAACGGATACCGATCTTTGATTACCCAGCTCTTGGCGAGCGAAGGACTTTGCAGGGAGCTAGCCCTTGGTTCTGTGAGAAGCCTTGAGCGTCGTTCCTGAGCTCCTAACAACGCTAAACTCTTGCACTATTACCAAGACGCCTTAGCTTTCTCTGGCGCGCCGAGACTGGAGCAAATTGAACTGGCTTGACGCCCAAGAGATTATTAGTGCCTTTGGCGACTATGTGGCTCTTGCCGTAACCCTGATTATCTTCTTGGAGACGGCCTTCATCCTCACCTCTTTCCTGCCGGGTGACTCGCTGTTGTTTCTAACCGGTCTCGCGCTTGCCACCAGCGATGCTTGGTTGCCGGACTGGATTGGTTTCATCTTGATCTGGCTCGCAGCCTTCATCGGAACCCAGGTGGCTTACTGGATCGGATACAAAATAGGTCCGCCACTGTTTGAGCAGAATAGAAATTTCATCCTGAATCAAAAGGTGCTTGACCGCACACACGAGTTTTTTGAGAAGTACGGTGCAAGAGCCGTTGTATTGGCCAGGTTTGTGCCGATCCTCAGGGCGCTAATCCCGATGCTGGCGGGCATCTCTCGGATGGACATCAAACGCTTCACGAAGCTAAACCTGATCGGTGCAACCGTCTGGGTGGGAGTCTTTATGCTCGCCGGCTACTGGCTGGGGCAGATTCCCTATGTCAAAGAAAACCTTGAGACCACGGTGATCTTGATCATCATCTTCACGTCACTACTGTTGCCAGTTGAGCTATTGCGCGATCGAATTGCGAAACGCTTCAGTTCCAAGCGGGCTAAGCGCTAACCATCTCCCAATTGGGCTGATTGACCCTTGGGTCAAAGGGACTCAGCGCACTGTGCTTGGGCTGCATCCCATCCCCAGAAGTGACGCCCTTTAACTTGCGGTCGAAAAACGGAATCACGTCTCTAGTGATCCAGCGCGCGGTGTCTATCAGACCTCTGGAGACTGCAGTCAGTTCTGGATTTACGAAACGATAATTCAGTCCGAGCAGGGCCGCCGCATCATTTGCGATTCGAATGTGGCCTTGCCCTGAGAAGTGGACCATGTCCTCAGCCCAATACCCGAGATTTTCAAACTCTCTAATTCCAAAGACATCTAGCACCGGCACCTCAAACTCATCTGCCACGGTCTCAATCAGCGTGGAAAACAGCTGAGCTTTGTGACGCATCGGTTTGAAGACTTTGAGATGAATTGGGTTGATGGTGTTGGCCACCACCACATCGCAGCCAGCAGCCAGCAGCTGATGAATGCCGTCCCGCAAGTTGTCCCTGAGGGCTGGAAGCGAACCTGGGTTGGTCATGATGTCATTAGAGCCGGCCATAACGGTTACTAGATCCGGCTGCAGCCTCAGCGCCTGCGGTAATTGCACATCGATAATCTTCTGAAGCTTCGCGCCTCTGATTGCCAGATTCGCGTATTGAAATTCGTATCCAGAGTTGTTGGCCTCTTGAGCCATCAGCCCAGCGAGTCGATCTGTCCAGCCGTTGTAGTACCTGTTGTTCTTGAAGGTAAAGTCACCGAGTCCCTCGGAGAGCGAGTCTCCGATTGCAACGTATGAGCGGTAAGGCTTTCCAATCACGGATTCATCAAATGAGAAACAGTGAAACAAACGGGAAACCAACGGCATCGTGTTTCGAGCCAGTGGGTGAATTAGCCAGGATTTCCGCGCGAAATTTGACATCGACCGGCAATCAGTGCAAAATTCTTCTAATGTCTACTCGATCAGCTTCCCTAGCGTTGGTTCCTACCAACGCAATGATGTGCTGCTCGATGTGTATGTGCATGCTTTCGTGCCGCTAATCGAAACAGCTATTTCGATTTAGCCTTCGGCACCAGCACCCCGACAAACGCACGTGATTCGTGCATTCAAAATCGCACACACTCAGACGAAGGATTAGATCAAATGACTCAACTACTAACCAACCAGCAGACCGAGGCCAAGGGCTTTGCACTCTACGTTGGCATTTCAGAATCAGAAGCTCTGGCAGCTGGCCTCTCGCTAGCCGAGATCGCCGGCAAGCTGCGCGAAACCATTGCGTCGCTACTGCCGGAAAAGGCAACCGAAACCTACGCCACCTTGGCAATTGCTCCGGTAAACGCAGCCGGTCGCAACCTAGACATCACCCGCATTGCGCTAAAGGAACCGAAAGCCACCCAAACCAAGCAGGGCGTCAAGGATGAGATCAAGGCTGCCAAGGGAATCGTGGTTGACCTAACCCGTCGCCGCCTGTTTGTGGATGGGCAGAACGCAAACCTAACCTGCAAGGAATTTGAGCTACTGGCGTTCCTGATTGAGAACACCGGTCGGACCGTGACTAGAAACGATATTGCAGCAATCTCAGATCGCTGCGGTGAGCCAACTCCTAATGCCAGGACCATCGATGTGCACGTTCGCAGACTGCGCGGCAAGATTGCCGGCTACGAGGACATCGTGCGCACCGCAAGAGGCCAGGGCTACCGCTTCGATAAGCACCCAGATGTGCTTATCGAGGAGCTTTAGACTGACCCTATGCAAGATTTCCACCAGGCGATTGCTGCCATAACCAAGCAGGTAGTTAGCCTGGTGGATAAAAATCCTTCTCCAATCATTTTGATCGACGGGCGGGCAGCCAGCGGAAAATCCAGTTTGGCTGCCGCTCTCAAAAATGTTTTGTTCAAGGAACTAGAGCAGGCACCGCGCCTAATCCACATGGATGACCTCTATCCAGGGTGGGAGGGTTTGCAGCAAGGCTCCTTCTATCTCAACCAGCAGATTCTCCAACCCCTTCGCGCAGGCAAAACCGCTCACTGGCAACTCTGGGATTGGGAATCCAACCAGAGAGGCAAAGTCGATGAGCCGGGCAATGGCTGGCGAGAGTTCTCCGGCGGCACGCCTTTGATTGTTGAGGGCTGCGGATCAATTTCTCGAACATCCAGCGAGCTGGCAGACCTTCGCATCTGGATATCCGCGGCTAAAGAACTGCGTCACCAGCGCTGGCTGGAGCGCGATGGTGAGAAGTTCAATGACTTTTGGCACATCTGGGCCGCGCAAGAAGATGAGTTTTATCAGCAGGAGAAATCAAGCCAGCTCGCTGACCTAGTTTTTGAGAACTAGCTGTCGCGGTTTGCTCGCCAGGTTCTAACTCCGGCGATAACGCTGAGGCCAATCACAACAATCGCGATGATGTAAACGAAGGATCTAACCCACTCAATTGAGTAGGTGAAGTAACCGGCAACCGTAAGGCCGACGCCCCACAGCAATGCCCCTACAAGATTTGCGCTGAAGAACTTGTAGTAGTTCATCTTTCCAATACCCGCTAGCGCTGGAATGATCACTCTGGCCCAAGGCACGAATCTGGCGACCACAACCGACCACCAGCCGTAGCTCTGGTAGAACTGCTCCGAGCGAGCAATGGCCTTTTTGAGCCAGCTGCCATTTCGCTTATCAAGGTAGGGTCGACCAAAGTGACGTCCCAGGGTGTAGCCAACTTGGTCACCCAACCAGGCCGCAATACCAACACCTATTGCCATCACGTAGATGTTGATTGAGTCGGAGTTTGCAGCCGCAATAAGGCCGGCTGCGAAGACCAGCGAGTCACCGGTGATAAAAGGGATAAATGCGCCGACAAACAGTCCGGTTCCGGCAAAGACCAGGCCAAAAACCGCGACGTAAAACAGCACTGGACCAATTACATCGAACCAGCCGACTATGTCATCGGTAACTGAAGTTCGGATTGCAATTGAATTCACTCCCCAAGTTTACCTGCTTAGTGGCAATGCCTAAATCGGGCCCAATCGCCTGAGTAAACTTGGGGGAATGCGTATTGGTAAGAAATTCTCCGCCCTGTTTTTGCTCACGGCCTTGGTCCTCACCGGCTGCACAGCAGCGCCAGAGCCGGCCCCGACCACCCAAACCCCAACCGAAGAGCCGACTCCAGAGCCGGTATTTCTCACCGCACCGCTCACCGGAGTTCAATACCTGGAGGGCACCAACCCGTTCCTTAGCCTGCCGGCAGTCTCCGCGAAGATCGACAACACCTTCTCCGGTCGCCCACAGCTAGCGCTGAACGATGCCGACATTGTTTACGTAACTCGAGTTGAGGGCGGCATGACCCGCCTAGTTCCGGTCTGGCACTCGAGGATGCCGGAGACCATTGGACCAGTGCGCTCGGTGAGACCGGTTGATGCCAGCATCATCGATCAGTACGACGGAATCTTTGTTTATTCCGGAGGTCAGTACCCATTCAAGAAGGCTGCCCTTGAAACCGGACTGGTTATGAGCGATGAGGACACCGAGAACAACAAGGACACCTACTTCCGCGAGCCATCCAGAAACGCTCCCTGGAACCTTTTCTTCCGCGCTCAGAAGCTGCAGTCGATCTATATCGAGCAGCCAGCGCCAACCCAGTCTCTAGTTTTTGATGCGATTCCAAGTGCCGTGGCGCTCGGCGAGAAGGTCGATTCGATCGACGTCAAGTACACCTCGCTGCGCTCGACCTGGAAGCCGGGAACCGCAAGCTTCCCCTGGTCCGCAACCAGCGAGCCAGTGTGGCTTCGCTGGATGGACAAGACCGAACACCTCCAAGAAGGTGGCGATCAAGTTATTGCTAAGAAC
>JACCDW011461357.1_pt1 | contig 10920 bp, 12 predicted proteins | sample 7449781 | NCBI WGS metagenome assembly JACCDW01 (sample SAMN15323449, study PRJNA562643) | freshwater metagenome | isolation source: river surface water | place: USA:Blue River Watershed | collected 2017-08-18
CTATGGGTAGATATCGCAATTGAACCTGTGAAGGCAATTGAGTTCATTTACATTCCATTGCGTGTCAAGAACACAGGAGAGATTTAAAAATGCCTATTACATCACTTAATAATTTAACAGTTCCAACGAACGGCGCAGCAGCAACTCAAGTGCTGCTAATGCCTAAGTTGAAATATCGCTTTAGGGTGACTCTCCTAGGCTTTGGCGTTGCAGCAGCCACAGAGTTAACCAAGCAAGTTTCAGACGTTACTCGTCCAAAAGTAAACTTTGAAGAAATGACACTAGATGTTTATAACTCAAAGGTATATTTGGCAGGTAAACCAAACTTTGAAACAATCACATTAACACTACGTGATGATGCTAGCGGCGAAGTTCAAAAGTTAGTTGGACAACAGATCCAGAAACAATTTGACTTCTTAGAACAAGCATCTGCACGTTCTGGTATTGACTATAAGTTTACCACAAGAATTGAAGTGCTAGACGGCGGTAACGCTAACCTAGCTCCAAGAGTTCTTGAAACAATTAACTTGTATGGTTGCTTTGTTCAAAACGCTGACTACGGAGATTTGAACTACGGAACTAACGAAGCTGCTACTGTAGCACTAACAATCCGCTTTGATAACATGGAACAGTGGGGCGCAGAAAAAACTGCTCCAAGTATCGAAGGTGGTATTGGTGCAGCAGTTGGTCGTCAAGTTGCTTCACAGGCTATTACTGGCGCACTCGGTGCTCAAGGATAATAATCCTAAACTTAAAGAAACCCGGATTTTTCCGGGTTTTTTTATGGCATAAATATTTGTATGGCTAATAAATTTACAAGATTTCTCAACGGCGTTGGAACTGGTTTAATTAATCCTAAAGGATTGGTATCAAACTGGCAACACGCCACACGACTGTTTATCGACGATACTTACAGACTATCGCCTAGAACTAAATTTCTTTTCTACGTAAGATTTGAATTAGACAAAACAGCAATGAGATCGCCTGCCTTTACTGCAAGGCACACTGATGAAATAGGTTTATTAGTTAAGAATTGTGATCTTCCCAAATACAATTTTGATACTGTAACTAAAAATCAATATAACAGAAAAAAGATTGTATACAAAGGAATCAATTACGAACCGGTAAACATAAGTTTACACGACGATAACGCTGGTATAATAAATGCGTTGTGGGCAATCTATTACGGATATTATATTGCCGATAGACACATGCCAATGGCGGCATATAATGCAAATCACCTAAGAGCAGCAGATTCGCCAAATTTTAGATATGGCATGGATAATAAAATTCAAACACCATTGTTTAAGTCCATTAGCATTTATACAATGAGTCGTAGAAGATTCTTAGGTTATACTCTAGTGAATCCAAGAATCAAAAGTTGGAATCACGGATCCTTAGATTATTCAGCAAGCGAAATGTTAGAAAGTCAAATGACTGTTGAATACGAAGCTGTAAAATATTCTGCAGGAAATGTTACAAGAAATAGTCCAAAAGGTTTTGCAACTTTACACTATGATAATTTACCAAGTCCACTATCAGTAGCCGGAGGCGGTGTTGCCACACTCACAGGCGACGGTGGTGTGCTTGACGGTTTAGAATCTGTGTTTGGAGATCTTGCTAACGGATCTACATTTGAAAGCTTTGGCGGTTTCTTAGGCACAGCAATCAAAGCTGTAAACACTGCTAAGAATTTTGGAGCATTGTCCAAAGCCAGTCTTAAAGCAGAAGCAATTAATATCTTAAGTAATCCAACAAATATTTCTACAGCAGTATCAACTGTAGGAGGAGTTGTAGGCAGCATATTTCCAAAGAGTTCAAACAATACCAACACCACTACAGCGACTCAACGAAAACTAACAGGAAATTAATATGGTTGCTACTACTAACCTACCAGAAAATTTTAAACAAGACAGTGCCACCGGAACTAAACTATTTTTTGATACCTACGGTCAAGAACCTTTAGAATTCCATGCTAATGAAGTCGATGGTGCTATTGGATTTTTTACAAAAAGAGGATTTGATCAAGACACGGCAATAGTAATTGCCACTGTAGTTTTAAAACAATCAAAATTAGACGGAATTCCTGTCTTTAAATTTTTAGACTCTCTCACTAAATTTGACGTAACTGAGCTCAGTATACTTGTTGGTGAAATTTTAAACAATAATAGACCTGCAACATCTACACTAGGTTTTAGAACTGAAAAAGTAATTCCAAATCAAATTAGAAACATAGCAGTATAATGGCCAAGTTTGCACAGGGACGTTTTGAAATGAAAAATCCTGCAAAATATGTAGGAAAGAAAACTCCGTTGGCAAGATCTAGTTGGGAATTTGTTTTCATGCGTATGCTTGACGAACACCCCGGAGTAGAAAACTGGGCTAGCGAAAGTGTTCAAATTCCATATAGAAATCCGTTGTCGGGAAAATATACAATCTATGTTCCAGATTTTTTTATTGTTTACAAAGATAAAAATGGAAAGAAACATGCTGAGATTGTCGAAGTAAAACCTCAAAGTCAGACTCTTAGAGAGCACGTAGGTAAAAGTGCCTATAATCAAGAACAGTATATTAAAAATCTAGCCAAATGGGAAGCTGCCCAGGCATGGTGCAAGCAGCAAGGTATTAAATTTAGAGTTGTTAACGAAGGCGATATTTTCCATCAAGGTTCAAAACGTAGATAAGTATAGTATGACTAAAAAACTTGAAGAACTATTCAATTTAGAAGATTCTAAAGAAATTGAAAAAGCAGAAGTTGCGCCTGCCGTTCAAGCTCCTACTCACGAAGAAGTAAAGTCACTGGATGAAAGCTATAAAGCAGTAGCTGAAATTACCAGAGGGCTACCGCAGATTAAAGAGCTTGATGCCCTCGATGACAAAGAATTAGACAGCCTAGCAGCCAAAGCAGAAGCTGCCTACGACGATTTGATGGACTTGGGCATGAATGTTGAGGTTCGTTACAGCGGTCGTATATTTGAAGTAGCAGGCACTATGATGAAAAATGCCATAGATGCTAAAACAGCTAAAATTGATAAAAAACTTAAAGCTATAGATCTTCAACTTAAAAAGTATAAAATTGACAAAGATGCAGGGGGAGATGATCCTAATGATATTATTAACGGACAAGGTTATATCATTACTGATCGCAACGAGCTCCTTAAGAAATTGGGTCAAAAGGACTAAATATTAATATGAAAACTTTTAAAGAATATCTTACCGAAAACAAAAAAGTCTACAGCTTTAAGGTCAAAGTTGCCGGCGAAGTTCCTGAGAAATTTCAGGAAGGTCTAAAAACACGCCTAGGGCACTGCGGTGCAATTGAAGTAAAAAAAGTTGCATCAGCACCAATCCAAGAAACACCTATGGATTTCCCAGAATTAAAGAATATGGAAGTTACTGTGTTTGAAGTTATTTGTGAATATCCGGTGACTAGTCCTGAGATTACAACAAATATTAAAAACATGGGTGTAGACGAAGCATGTTTCCGTGTTCGTGGTAGCAGTGAACCTAGTGAAATTGATCAAATATTAGCAGATCAAGAACCTAGTGGCAAAGCATTATTAGACGATGCTCAATACAAAGAAACTACCAATGCTAAACACAAAGATTACTTTGGTGATGATTTTAACAAAGGTTTCTTAAAAGATTTAGACAAGGCTTCAAAAGCCCGTAAAAAAGAAAACGGTCAGTCAGAATATAAACTGCCTAAGGCCAAAACAGACAAAGCAGGTGTTAAGAGCACCTTAGGGAGTTAATTAAATGAATTTTCATGATCTATTAGCAAAAATGAAACAATTGGATCAACCGGCTGTTGAGAACACTCAAGTGCTCGACGATGCACCTGTAGCAGAATGTCCTCCAGATATGCCGCCAAGTCCAATGAGCCCATCAATGAGCAAGCCAGAGACACCGCCCCCAAGCATGAGTTTAAATCTCAATGCACAAGGATTAGACAACATTGAAGAATTAATGAAGTTAATGACTAAAGTTAATCCTGATATGATCAATCAGCCTCAATCTTCTGGACCGTCAATTGAAATTGAACCAATGGATAAACCATCAGGATTACCTTCGCTAGGCGGATTAGGTGACCTAGATAAAGGTCCATTAAAAATGTTACCGGACTTAGACAAAGGTGAACCAGAAGGTGATCACCCAGAACCAGATGCAGATAATATGGGCGGTCCAAGCGATAATGATGCTGACAATAAAATTGACATTATAAAAATGAAGTCCGATAAAGACGAATCATTTGGTAATTCTTTAGATGACAGCGAACCAGAAACTATGGGCATTGATGCTGCTATTCCAGATGGCGACGATTTAAATAAACCTAAGAAGAGTTTCAGCGGTAAACCATTCCGTGGTGATAACCCAATGGCTGCTAACGCATACGAAAGCACAGATTTACGTGCATCCATCCGTGCAGAATTACTGCGTAGATTAGAAGAAGCTAAAGGAGTCAAATAATGGCATCGGTAACCAGAGTAAACGGTCTAAGAAATACTGTAGGAACAATTTATGCAGATAACTGTAACCTATACTTAATTACAGTTAAAAATACATCTGCTTCAGCTATTGATCTAAGAGCAGAAGATGATGCAATTGATGAAGCAGTTGAACAAATTCTTAAAGAGATAAATCCTTTAGCATTTTTTATCACTGACAGCTCAGCTGGAACAATCAGCGTAGTTATGGATAAATCAGTTAATAGTGCAAGTGAGTTACAAACTCGTATCCGCAGAATTGGTATTGATTCAGGTGCATCAACAACTAGTATTGGTCCCAACGATATCGACATCAGCGGCACAACAGTAGCGGCTGCTGCATCATTTACAGTTGCCTAAACAACACGTTAATCAAATAGGGCCGCGAGGCCCTATTTTTTTCATTAAATAAAGTATGGCAAAAAGTTTAGACGGCGTATTAATTAAAAAAGCTCATGCTCCCCAACGATATACTCTTGAGGAAGTTAAACATCTTGAAGCATGTATGGATCCTATCAACGGACCATTGTATTTTTGTGAAAACTTTTTAAAAATACAACATCCAACTAGAGGTGCTATTAAGTTCGATCCGTATGAATACCAACGAAGGTTAATACAAGCATATCACGAAAACAAACAGTGTATTGCCATGTTACCGCGTCAAATGGGTAAAACTACCTGTGCTACCGGTTACCTTTTATGGTATACAATGTTTATTCCGGAAGCACAAGTGCTAATTGCTGCTCACAAATATGAAGGTGCGCAGGATATTATGAATCGTTATCGATTCGGTTATGAAAACTTACCAGACTTTATCCGTGCTGGTGTTTATTCATACAACAGAAACACAATCGAATACGATAACGGAGCACGTATTCAAGCAACTACCACAACTGAAAATACCGGTCGTGGTAAATCTCTTTCATTGATTTATTGTGATGAGTTTGCGTTTGTGCAACCTCCAGAGAAAGCCAAAGAGTTCTGGACTGCGCTATCTCCAACACTATCAACAGGTGGTAAGTGTATCATCACATCAACACCAAACAGCGACGAAGATCAGTTTGCTATGATCTGGACTGAAGCCAATAAACGATTTGACGAACATGGCAACGAGCAAAAATTAGGTGTAAACGGTTTTGCTTCATATTTTGCACACTGGAATGAACACCCGGATCGAGACGAAGACTGGGCCAAGGTAGAACGTGCAAAGATTGGCGAAGAACGATTCCGTCGAGAGTTTGATTGTGAATTCTTGATCTACGACGAAACATTGATCAATGCAGTTAAACTAGCTGAATTACAAGGTGTTGAACCTACAATGACCATGGGACAAACACGCTGGTATAAAGATATTGATCCTAGAATGACTTATCTTGTAGCATTAGATCCTAGTATGGGAACAGGTGGTGACTACGCTGCTATTCAAGTATTTGAAATGCCTAGCATGATACAAGTAGCAGAATGGCGTCATAATCTTACACCTATTCAGGCTCAAGTTAAACACATGAGAGAAATTTTACGCTATATCAATGACCGAGGACAAGAAAGAGGCGGTAATCCTCAGATATATTATTCTGTAGAAAACAATCAATTAGGTGAAGCTGCTCTTGTAGTAATCAGTGATATAGGCGAAGAAAACTTCCATGGATTATTCCTCAGCGAACCCATACGTAAAGGACACATACGTAAATTCCGTAAAGGGTTTAATACCACACACAGAACAAAAATTTCAGCTTGTAGTCAAATGAAAAATTTAATTGAAACTAAAAAGATGGACATAAAGTCAAAGCCGTTAGTTTCGGAGTTAAAAACGTTTGTAGCACATGGTGTGGGGTTTGGAGCAAAAAGCGGAGAGCATGACGATTTGATTTCCGCTATGTTACTAATTATTAGAATGGCCGATGTTTTAGCTGATTGGGATCCGCATATTTACGATAAAATGACGGAGAAAATCACCGAAGATCAAATGCCAATGCCTATATTCGTTAGCACAGGATTTTAATAAATATACTTATGGACGCAAGAAATAACATCGCCACCGATCTGTTTTACAAAATTCGTAGCAGATTTAAAGGCCTAAAATTAGGAGCAGAAACTGGGCAAATTACTATTAACCCAGAAGAAGCTCGTTTTTTTGACTTTGACTATATGGAGGGAAAAACTCCTATAGGACATGTCAGTATCAGTTTGGCAGAACCCAATTCAATGAAAGTATACTTTAGTCACGGTATAACTGAAGGTATGGACGATGGTCAAAAAGCTAACTGGTATACATTTCTTAGAGAATTGAGACAATTTTCTAAAAGAAGATTATTAAGTTTTGATACAAGAGATATTGCCAAAGACAATTTAGATAAACGAGATTATGAATTTCTTAGTCAAAACTCTAAACCAAAACCAGAAAATAAAAATACTATTCAAGCACCAGTTGGAGAAAGCGTTATGAACGTAAGCGAAAGCACACTATATGGTTCTAAAACCGTAAGTTATCAAAAATTACTAGACACACGATTAATCATCAAACACAGTCAAGCATTAACTGATGATCAGCAACCTGGTGCTAGGACAAGAAATATTTCAGCACTGTTTGTTGAAAACCAAGACGGTGAAAGATTTAAATATCCGTTCATTCATCTAGCAGGCGCTCGTGCTATGCAACGTCACGTGGCCAATGGTGGCCTACCTTACGACGATGTAGGCAAACATATTATCAAGATGAGTGAAGAAATTGCTCAACTAAAGAGTTTTAGTAATTATGTAGTTCGTAACGATCTTATGAACAGCGATACAAATGGAATTGTAGAACGTTCATCTAACGCATTAGACAGACTACGTGAACAAATGAAGGCAATCTCAAAACAAAGTCATTACGAATCATTTATTGAAAACTTCCAGTCGTATCAAGATGAAGAAATTCCTCAAGATGTAGTAGAAGATTTTAAAGAAAAATTTACAGTAAAATCATTTAAAGAAGACATAGCAAGTGTATTCCCAGTCTTATATAGACTAATGAAAGAAGGAAACACCATAGGCTACGACGACATAGTCGCAATGACACAAGAAGAACTTAACAACGAAGATGTTGAATTAGAACAAGAAGAACGTGATCCATTTGCTAAATTTGAAAATTGGGTAATGGCGTTAGGCGAAGATAGTGCTATAACTTCTGAAGATCCAGAAGAGCAACAAACAGCCGTTAAAGAATTACAAGAACTTGTAGGACAACATTTTCCAGCAGGCGTTGATGGTCAAAATGCCATCGAAAGTCTTAAAGGCATCATTGAGGATCCAGAATTATACAAGAGAATTAAAGCACAGGCCTCAGAAGATCCAGAAAGTTGCTGCAGAGGTCTAGTAAAAGATTGGTTGTCTTTAAATGCTCCAGAAGTATTAGAGCAATTAGATTTTGGTGACTATGTTGAAGAACCAGAAGCAGGAGCAGAAGAAGTCCCAGCAGAAGAACCACAGGCTGCTGCACCAGAAGCAGGAGCAGAAGAAGTCCCAGCAGAAGTTCCAGCAGAACAGCCTGTGACACAAAGTGATGACAACGAAGAAGGCAGAGAAAGCCAAGGTAGAATGAATGTTAAAGAACTTGCAGAGTTCATTACATCATTCTATGACAGAGATTCAGGCACATTCCCTAAAGGCCCAGAAGGCGTTTGTGTAATGGTAGGCAAGAAGTTTGGCGAACAGGCAGAATCAGTAGCCCGTAAGTTTGTGGAACGTATGGCACCACAACAATCAACTGAACAAAATCCAGAATTGGCAGAATTGGCAAGAGTTAGAGAACTAGCAGGCGTAAATCAATCAGGCGATAAAGTAGACGAAGTAAGTGTTAGCCAGAATACTTACTCTGCTGTAGGTCCAGAAGGTTATGACTTTGTTATGAATGATTTGGTTGACTTACCAGGAACTGAAATTGAACCAGACGAAGAAAATCAAATGGCTACTGTAACTATTTTAGGAACAGCACCGCAAATGACTAAGGATGCGATCAAAGCAGGGTTTGAAAAGAAACTAATCAAACCTGTCGCAGATTTTAGTCATCGTAAAGTTGGAGCTATTCCAGCAGGCACATCATGGAAAGCTGATTCCGAATCTATTAATCCAGAATTAGAAAGCATTAGAAGATTGTCTGGCATTGCTCAAGGCATTTCAATGTAAAGATTGTTCGTAGCAGTAGATTGGGCACTTCGGTGCCCTTTCTTTTGGTGAAAATAAATTTAGAAAGAGGGTTGACCTTGCTAAATAAAAAGCGCATAATAATATATGTGCATTAGGCATAAAAGCATTTTAAGGCATAACATAGGAGGCATATAAAATGGCTACATTAGCAGAAATTCGTGCGAAACTTCAAGAAGCACAATCAAAGTCCACAGGACAATCCACCGGCGGTGGAGACAACGCAATTTACCCACATTGGAACATGCAAGAAGGCAAAGAAGCCGTAGTTCGTTTCTTACCTGACGGCAATCCTAACAACACATTCTTCTGGGTAGAACGTGCAATGATCAAATTGCCGTTTGCAGGTATTAAAGGCGAAACCGATTCACGTCCAGTTCAAGTGCAGGTTCCCTGCGTTGAAATGTATAACGATGGCACAGTTTGTCCGATCCTGTCAGAAGTTCGTGGCTGGTTCAAGGACAAGAGCCTTGAAGAAATGGGTCGTAAGTATTGGAAGAAGCGTTCATACATTTTCCAAGGCTTCGTTGTTGAAGATCCTCTCAAAGAAGATACAACACCAGACAATCCTATTCGCAGATTTATCATTGGTCCTCAAATCTATCAAATCATCCGTTCAGCATTAATGGATCCAGAATTGGAAGAATTGCCAACTGATTACCTACGCGGTGTAGATTTCCGTATTGCTAAAACTAGCAAGGGCGGTTTTGCTGACTACTCTACGTCAAAGTGGAGCCGTCGTGAACGTGCCTTAACAGATATCGAAACTGCAGGTATTGACGCACACGGCTTGTTTAACTTGTCAGACTTCCTACCTAAGAAGCCAACTGACGTAGAGTTAAAAGTTATCAAAGAGATGTTTGAAGCATCAGTTGATGGCGAAGCCTATGATATGGAACGTTGGGGTCAATACTTCAAACCAGCTGGCATGAGCCAAGCAACTGGTGATCCTAATAAGACTGCTGCCAGAGCACCTGTAGCAGACGACCAAGTAGACGACGAACCAGCACCAGTAGCTAAGGCTGCTCCGGCTGCTGCTCCAGCTGCATCTACTGAAAGCGCATCAAGAGCACAAGATATTCTTGCCAAGATTCGCGCTCGTCAAAATAGTTAATACTAAACAAGAGTGTGAGGCAACTCACACTCTATTTCTCAACAGGGCAAAAATAATATGGCAAAAGCATTTGATATTTCTAAATTTAGAAAGTCAATTACGAAGTCTATCGAAGGACTAAGCATTGGCTTTAACGATCCAACTGATTGGGTCAGCACAGGTAATTTTGCATTAAATTATCTAATCAGCGGCGACTTTAATCGAGGTGTTCCGCTAGGTAAAGTAACTGTGTTTGCAGGTGAGAGTGGCGCAGGCAAGTCATACATTTGTTCTGGCAATCTTATTAAGGCAGCACAAGCACAAGGCATTTATCCTATCTTAATTGATACAGAAAACGCACTCGACGAAGATTGGCTCAAAGCACTAGGCGTTGACACAGCCGAAGATAAGTTGCTAAAACTTAATATGGCTATGATTGATGACGTGGCAAAAACTATTACAGAATTTGTTGCAGAGTATAAAGCAATGCCAGAAGAATCACGTCCTAAAGTCTTGTTTGTGCTTGATTCGCTAGGTATGCTATTGACCCCTACAGACGTTAATCAGTTCGAAGCAGGCGACCTAAAAGGTGATATGGGTCGTAAGCCTAAAGCACTGACAGCATTGGTTCGTAACTGTGTTAATATGTTTGGTAGTCTGAACATTGGTCTAGTAGCAACTAATCACACATACGCTTCACAAGATATGTTTGATCCAGATGACAAGATCAGTGGCGGTCAGGGCTTTATCTATGCTTCTAGTATTGTGGTTGCTATGAAGAAGATGAAGTTAAAAGAAGATGAAGATGGTAATAAGATTTCAGAAGTCAAAGGTATCCGTGCAGGATGCAAGATTATGAAAACTCGTTACGCAAAACCGTTTGAAAGTGTACAGGTAAAAATTCCTTACGAGACAGGTATGAATCCGTATAGCGGACTAGTCGACTTGTTTGAAGGTAAAGGATTACTCAAGAAAGAAGGAAATAGTCTTGTCTACACAACAGCAGATGGCGAGATTATCAAACAGTTCCGTAAGGCCTGGGAACGAAATGAGAACAGTGGCTTGGATAAAGCTATGGAAGACATTTCAAATAATGGCGAAAAATCCGATTCTGGGATAACTACAACAGTTGAACCTGAAACGGAGACCATTGAATGA
>JACCDW011285648.1_pt1 | contig 10917 bp, 7 predicted proteins | sample 7449781 | NCBI WGS metagenome assembly JACCDW01 (sample SAMN15323449, study PRJNA562643) | freshwater metagenome | isolation source: river surface water | place: USA:Blue River Watershed | collected 2017-08-18
CCAAAGTGGCCGCGATCAATGCTTCCAGCGCTGAAACCGGTGTCTCTGCAGTGGTCAGCACCAACACTGTGGCCGGTACTGACATGACCGCAGCGGCGGCTTCAGGCACCATCACCATCAACGGCACAGCAATCTCTGTGACTACTACTGGCGATGCCGCGAGCAGCCGTACAGCAGTGGTTGAAGCGATCAATGCCAAGAGCGAACAGACTGGCGTCATCGCGGTAGACACAGGCGACGACGATCAGGGCGTCACTCTGACTGCAGCGGATGGCCGCAACATCACCACCTCGTTCACGACAGTGACAGCTGCTTCTACTGGTATCGCTGCCGCATCGACCTACACTGGTGGCTACACCCTCGTGGCAGACAGCGCGACGAGCAGCATCACAGTCACTGGCGGCGACGGCACTGCAGGCTCCAACATAGCCAACTCCGGTCTGGCTGCGGGTACCTACACAGCGGGTACCGCGTCCGTGACCTCCACTGCCCAGACAGTCGCAGGCGGCGGCACTGCCAACGCGCTGACCACTGGCGACCTGAAGATCAACGGTGTGGCCATCGGGGCGTCCAGCGCCACTGACGATACAGCGTCTGATACGACTTACACCTCCAGCAGTGGCGCAGCCAGCGGCATCTCCATCGCTGCAGCAATCAACCGCAGTACTGACGCGACAGGCGTGACTGCAACTGTGAATGCGACCACAGTGGTAGGCGGAACGGCAGCTCAGATCACAGCAGCGGGCGCTGCTGGTGTTGGCGACGACGCGGATCTTTACATCAACGGCGTCTCTGTCGGCACCATGGTCGGTTCAGCAGACCAGGCCTCAGACATCAACGACACCGTGGATCTGATTAACGCAGCAGAAGGTCAGACTGGTGTGACAGCAACCTACAACGGCGGCTCCATCACTCTCGTGGCCGCCGATGGTCGCAACATCTCTGTCGCAATTGACTCGGAAAGTGGCGGTCTGGGTGCCAACTTCGGTTTGGCGGCTGCATCCACCGGTATCGGCGAGGCTCAGTTCACCACTGCTGCCACGACCGCTACGGCGACTGCTGAAACCACTTACTCAACCGTCACACTGAGCTCAGCCAGTGAGATCAACGTGTCTGCCGGCGTCAATGGCAACACTGGTCTGGCCGGCGTCGGTCTGGAAATCGGTAACTTCGGTGGCTCTACAGAAGGTCAGTACGTGAAGGACATCGACATCTCTACCCTTGACGGTGCCAACACCGCGATTGTAGCGATCGACAATGCCTTGGCGAGCGTGAGCTCAGAGCGTTCCAAGCTCGGTGCGGTACAGAACCGATTGGAATCCACGATCTCCAACCTGGCGGTAGTGTCCGAAAACCTGACAGCAGCAAACTCACGAATTCAGGATGCTGACTTCGCGCAGGAAGCCGCTTCACTGTCCAGAAGCAAGATTCTGCAGCAAGCAGGTATCTCGATTCTGTCACAGGCAAACGCTGCACCTCAGCAAGTACTGTCTCTGCTGCAGTAAGAGGGTAATCCCGCTCTGGACTCCGGTTTAAACCGGAGTGCCGGAGCGGTTTTTTTGCTTTGGGTTGGTCGAACCTAAGTCGATGAGACTTGTTCTGGAGGCGTACCTTGACTGATATCAGTATTACACGATTCCTGCCGACCCTCGCCCGGGACAAAGTGAGTTCGGTGCAGGCCGGACGCAGCGAGGAAGAGCATCACCGCGCACCGCACGAGTATGCCTTTCACGATGACAGCGCCGGGCAAGGAGAAGAGCGTGAGGGATTCGCTGATGAGCATAGCGGGCCTGGGGCACGAGAGGGTGACGGACAGACCGGCGACAGGCAATTGGAGGCAGCGGTCGCGCGCCTCAACGACTATGTGCAGACAGTGCAGCGTGACATTATCTTTGGCATCGATTCCGGATCGTCGGAACCCTCGGTGACAGTGGTGGATCGCAAGTCACGCAAAATGGTCAGACAGTTTGGTGGTAAAGAGGCATTGGAGATGGCGCGCAAGGTCGATGCTCAAGAGCCGCTGTCACTCTTTAAGGCGCAAGTGTGAAGCAACGGATTTTCAGGGCGCACCTCAGGGTGCGCCCTTTTTTTTATGAAATCAGATTATGAAATCAGAGAGAACTTGTCCCCGACCTGCAGGTCGCCAGTGCTGAGCACGGCAGCGCGCAGGCCAGCACGATGCACCATATGCGGTAGCACCAGCGGCGTGACCCGGCGGGCCAATGTGCTGCACGGTTCACACAGTTCTATCCCCTCGAATTCGATGGCGCCGAGACGAAAGCGCTGACCCACCAAGGCATTCAGATTCACACCCTGTGTGATGATGTTGCGCCGCAAATCACCATAGCGCAGTGTCAGATCACACGCCTGATTGAAGGTGTCGATGGCCTCGGCCTCAATCAGTGTCACTTCAGTTGCTCGCTCCTGTAGCGGACGCTCCAGGAAACTGCCTTGTGTGTTGCAATAGCGATCGCCGACGATTCCCGCGCCACTCAACAACGACACCCGTTGCTGCTCCAGAGGCGCTGCCGCTCGCTGCGGGGCGGTGAAAATCGCGAGTACTTTGGACATGGCGCTGGGGTCTCTGCGTATGAAGCGGCGGTGAAGGTGTGCCGGAAGGTAATGCAGTTTCCGGTGCCGTGCAAGTCTCCTGCATGAACGGCAAGCTTTTGCCCGTACGGGCAATTCCCGGCTGCCGTGATGATCAAGATCACCGCAGGATTGCCGATATTTTCCTTGTGCCATGGCGGATTTGCCTGCGTTCACCGCAATGCCACCGACTGGCACATAAATTGAATCGCACTCTGCGAAATGGGACAGCCGCAGGCGATATCCGCTTGTGTGAATTCAGGAGCAGCGCATGGCATCAATACAATCACTCGGAGTCGGATCGGGCTTGCTGACGAGTGAACTCGTCGAGACGATTCTGTCCGCCGAGCGAGCGCCTGTGGAGAATCGGCTTGATCTCAAGCAGGCGATGGCCGAGGCGAAGATCTCCGCCTTCGGTGAACTGAAGACGTCCTTGAGCAGTTTCGATACCGCACTGAGTTCTTTGGCGCTGCCAGCGACATTCAACGCGAATGAAGTTACCAGCAGCAGTGAGACGGCGATTACAGGAACGGCGAGCAGTGTGGCGGTGGCCGGCACCTATACGGTTTCCGTGTCGCAGCTCGCACAATCGCATTCGATTGCCAGCTCCGCCTATGCCGCCGTGACGAGTACCGTCGGCACCGGCACGCTGACATTTCGTTTCGGCACCACGACGTTCGATCAGAACGACGCTTATGAGAGTTTCACGCTCAACACCGCAGCCCAGTCGCGCAGCATCACCATCAACTCCACCAACAACACACTGGCCGGCATCCGGGACGCTGTCAACAACGCCAACTTCGGTGTGCAGGCCAGTATTGTCGACGATGGCTCTGGCTACCGTCTGGTCTTTCGTTCGAAGGAGAGCGGCGAGAACAACAGTCTGGAAGTGGTGGCAAGTGGCACCAATGGTCTGAAGTCGCTCAACTATAGCCTCGCCAGTCAGAGCGCGACGCTCAATGCCGTTACGTCGGCGGGCGCTACAGATCTTTCGGCGGGAGGCGGACTCGCGACGGCCAATCAGGTCTTCGGCCTGAGTTACATGGGCACCGCCATGGAGATTGCGGTGTCTGCCAATGCCGCCATCGACACCACGGGCGAGGCGCTCGCCGCCATTCAGACAGCGCTCGACGCTCAGCTGGTGCTCAATGGCTTTACCGCCGGAGATGTGCTGGCAGTTGGCGATGGCAACCTGCTCAGCTTCGAGACTGTCGACACTGGCTATGCGACGACATTGGAGGTGCTCTCCGCTGGCAGCGCGGCAACTGTGACAGGCGGCACCGTGCTCACCGATGGCTTCGATTTTTCCGCCAACAACGCGACCTTCAGCATCGCGATCGATGGCGGCCCTGCACAGGCCATCACCTTGAACACCTTGACCGCCTCGCGCGCCGCGACCGTGGATCTGATCAATCAGGCGCTGGTGACGGCAGGGCTCGACGCCGATGTGCAGGCGAGTCTGGACAACAGCAATGCGCTGGTGTTCACGCGTCTGAGCACCGGCAGCAGTGGCACTATTGCCATTACGGATATCGATGTTGCGGGCACCGCGGGCTCTGCAGAGCTGGGGTTGTCGGCAACCTCTGCCAGCGGGCTGGATGGCTTCGGTCTCGACACTGCCGAGGGCGAAGTCACTGGCTCCGACCGCATGGAACAGACCATTGCAGCGCTCGATGCGGAGTTTACGGTGAATGGTCTGGCAGTGACGCGTGCCAGCAACTCCGTAACCGGCGTGATCGCAGGAACCACGCTCACACTGAAGACGGTGACGGCGGCGCCGGTGACTGTCGCCGTGTCCAAGGACGCGACCGCTATCTCCGATAAACTCCAGGATTTTGCCGACGCCTACAACGAACTGAAGGCCATTTCCGATGCGCTGACTGCTTTCAACCCCAATGCCGGCGCGAACGGGCAGGGCAGCCTGCTGATCGGCGACTCGACTCTGCGAATGGTGATGGCCGAGATCAATACCGTACTGCGCTCGGCGGTCTCCGGATTGACCGGTAACGTTCGTTCCTTAAGTGAGATCGGCATCTCCACTGATCAGAACAATGGCTATCTGCTGGAGTTCGACGCGGACATCTTCGCCGAGAAATTTGCAACCAATGCCAGCGACATTCTGGCGCTGTTCGCCACGGCGGGCACGACGACGGACGGCGATCTGAGCTACACCAGCTCGAACTCGCTGACGCAGTCAGGGACCTATGACATTGCCATCACGCAGATGGCCACCACAGGAAGCTACAGTGCGCATCAGGTCGCAGCGCTTGGCGCTGGCAATATCGTCATCGATGCCGACAACGACGGATTTACAATTAATCTGAATGGCACCTCTGCGGCGGTGACCCTCTCACAAGGCACCTACGCCACTGCCGATGCGCTGGCCGAGCAGATTCAGATCGCCATCAACAGTGCGTCTGCGCTATCGACGGCCAAGCATTCGGTCGCGGTCACCTTTGATGCAGGCGAAGATCGCTTTGTGCTCAGCTCCAATATGTATGGTGCCAGTTCCGCCATCAGCTTCACCGCCACGGATGCCGCAGTGGCTGACACGCTCGGCTTTACGCAGGCTGCTCAGGGACCATTCGAGGGCAACGCGCTGGGCGCGCTGGCGACTCCGACCGGTCTCTCCAGTGAGAATTTCAGCACAGCGGTGACTCTCAATGCGGATACGAGTTTCAAGATCGCCATCAATGGTGTCAGCAGTGACTTGATCACAGTGCCGGGCAGCAGTGGCAGTCCACAGGTCTACAACACGCCCGATGCGTTGATTGCAGCGGTCAATGCGCAGTTGCTCGCTGATCCGCTGTTTCAGGCGGACGCCGCACTCACGGCGTCCGGCGATGTGCTTGCCGCCGGTTACGATTTCTCGCTGGATAATCGCACGTTCAGCGTCAGCCTCGATGGTGGTGGAACCAGCGTTGCAGTGCTGGTGGACGGTGATGCCAATCTGGTGTCTTTCGGTGGAGAGACACCCGGCACGCTCGCCAACTCACTGGCGGCCGTGCAGGCGGGAATCGATGCGACGGCACTGAGCGGGTTGGTGGAGGCGCGACTCGATGCCTTTGATCAACTCTACTTTGCGACGCTCGCAACGGGCAGTGCCGCGCAGATTATGTTGACGGCCGATGATTTCAACATCGGCAGTTCCAATACTACGGGCGATGATGCTGAAGTCGTCACTGTCAGCTATTCCTATGATGCGGATCTGCAGTTCGGTCAGTTGAGCTTTGCATCGTCGAGCCTCGCCGACGAGGTCGAATTCACGGATGTCAGTACCAATGCCGGCAGCAAGCTGGGTTTGTTCGATGGTCTGAATCCTGTGGCGACCGCGACTGCGGGCGTCGATGTGGAGGGCACCATCAACGGCATCGAGGCCACTGGCAGCGGGCAGTATCTGCGTGCGAACACGGGCAACGTCCCGGCCAGGCCTGGATTCTATCTCAACACGGCCTACGGCGATCTCTCCGCCAGCACGCCTTCGGATTCATTCAAGGTGACGGTGGACGGTGTCGAATCTGACGCCATCAGTCTCGGTGTGCTGGGCAACGTCAATCCCACTGTGGTGGCATCGGGGATGCAGACAGCGATCAACAACAGCCCGGCATTGCTGGCTGCGGGTGTCGAGGTGGTCGTCGAATATGATCCGGCCAGTGGCGGTTTCGGCATCATCTCGGCCAGCACTGGCGCCTCTTCGAGTGTGCGCGTCACCGAGTTGAACGGCAGTGCGGGCTCGATTCTCGGGTTCGCGATTGGCTTCGGCGAACAGGGTGCGATCGGTGTTGATGCATCGGGAGAGCCTGATCCTTCCAGCGGTATCCGTCTTCTGATCAGCGGCGGTGATATTGGCGACCGCGGCTCTGTCAGTTATATCAAAGGCGTCGCAGATCGTCTCGCCACGTTGCTGGATGGTTATCTGGAAACTGACGGAATCTTTGCGGCGCGCACGGACGCACTGAATCTGGAACTGGAGGACATCGCGGAGAAGCGCGTGAAACTGGACGAACGCATTGAGCGCTCGGAGGCACGGTTGCGCTCCTCGTTTCTCGCCAATGACAAGATCATCAATATGCTTAACTCGACCGCCGATTTCCTGACCTCCCAGTTGTCGCTGCTGGAGGATCTGGCGAGCGCGACGATGGGCAAAAAATAATCAAAATCAGTAATCGAACTTTACGCAACTCATTGGAGACTTTTATGTACGCCAGACAATCCGCTCTCGCACAGTACCGCAAGATCGATACGGAGAGTGCACTCGAAGGGGCCAGTCCTCACCGTCTTATCCAGATGTTGATGAACGGTGCTCTGGACCGCATGTTGCAGGCCAAGGGCGCCTTGCAACGCCGCGACATTGCAGCGAAGGGGCTGATGCTGGGCAAAGCCATTTCGATTATTTCCGGTTTGCAGGCGAGTCTTGACAAGGATGCCAGTGCCTCGATCACCGGCGATCTCGACAGTCTCTATGACTACATGCAGAGGCGCCTGCTGGAAGCCAATCTCAGAAATGATGCGGCGATTGTCGATGAGGTTGCAGCGCTGTTGATTACGGTGAAATCCGCATGGGACAGCATTGATCCGAGCGTCGGAGCGGGGCGCTCTGCCCAGCTTTGAATTGACTAATGACATCTCGCATTGTCTAATTGCTTCGCATAGAAAAAGCAGAAGCATCAGTTAGTTTGTGAGTTGGGAAAGGTTAATTTGAATATCGCCGATCATGGGAAAATCCTGCTAATTGATGACGATAAAAAATCCAGCCATGACTTGACTGTGGTGCTGGGTTTCCTCGGCGAACGTGTTGCGCTCGCTGGCAGTCGTAGCTGGCGTAAGGTAGTTCAGGAAGAATTCAGATCACCGGAAAGTGTCCGCCTTGCAGTGATCGGAGCTCACACGGATGAGCTGCTCGCGCAGCTCATCACCGAAGTGAGGAGCTGGGAGCCGGGTGTCCCTTTGGTGTTGCTCGGGACAGAAGAGCGATTCAGCAATCTGTCTGGAGAATTGCGCGCTCACATCACGGCAACCTTGCCGTTGCCTCTGACCTATCAACCTCTCCTTGATGCCCTGCACAAAGCGCAGGTTTACCATCAGCATTACAACCGCCTCCGGGATATCGGGGGGGTGCGTGATTACAACATGTTCCGCAGTCTGGTGGGCACCAGTGCCGAGGTGCAGCGCATCCGTCAGATTATGGGGCAGGTCGCCGACAAGGAAGTGACTGTGTTGATCACTGGCGAGTCGGGCACCGGCAAGGAAGTAGTCGCGCGCAATCTGCACATGAATTCCCGCCGTGCCGGCAAGCCCTTCGTCCCGATCAACTGTGGCGCCATCCCTCCTGAGCTCCTGGAGAGCGAACTCTTCGGTCATGAAAAGGGCGCTTTTACCGGGGCCATTGCCACTCGCGTCGGGCGTTTCGAGCTGGCGGAAGGTGGCACGTTGTTCCTCGATGAAATTGGCGACATGCCATTGCCCATGCAGGTCAAGTTGTTGCGGGTACTGCAGGAGCATTGTTATGAGCGTGTCGGTGGCACGCGCACTATTCATACCGACGTGCGAATCTTCGCCGCCACCCACAAGAATCTGGAAACCATGATCGATGCCGGCACCTTTCGGCAGGATCTGTACTATCGCGTCAACGTGTTTCCCATCGAGATGCCAGCCCTGCGCGAGCGCGCCGATGATATTCCGTTCCTGCTCAACGAATTGATCAGCCGCCTGGAGCATGAGAAGCGTGGCTCCGTGCGCTTCAACAGCAGCGCCATCGCCTCAATGTGCAGACATCCCTGGCCGGGCAACGTCCGGGAGCTCGCCAATCTCGTTGAACGCATGGCAATTCTGCATCCGCATGGCATCGTGGGTGTGCACGATCTGCCACCGAAATTCCGGCACCTGGCAGATGAGGAAATTGTTTCCATGGAGAGCCTGCCGGTATTGCAGGCGCCGCCTCCCAGCGATCCGAAGGTTGGATCTCCGCAGGCGCTGCTGCCGCTGAATGGCTTGGATCTCAAGGAATATCTGGCGAATCTGGAAAAGGACCTGATCGAGCAGGCGCTGAATGACAGTGGCGGCATCGTTGCCCGTGCCGCCGATCGGCTGAATATCCGCCGCACGACGCTGGTCGAGAAGATGCGCAAGTACGATATGCAGCGCAAGGTGGAAGAAGACGATCTATGACCTTGGCGGTTTCTGGGCTGGTGGTCTGAGCTGTGAGCAGTCGTGTCGATCAAAGCCCTGTCAGCGGTTCACCGTTGACAGTCGCGGATTCCAGAGAGAGCTCGGTGGTGCGAGAGCCATTGATCTGCTCCAGCCGCACCAGCAGGTAATCCCAGTCCTTTGCCAGCCACACGGTGGTGCTTCGGCTGCTGCCTTCGCGGCGGACGCGTTCGATGCGCACGGTGTTCAAATTGCCGGCAGGCGTGCTCAGCACTTCTTCGGCGGCGACCCGGTACACGTGAACGTCGATGTCCTCGGCGTCGATGATGTTGTAACTCACCTCGCTCATTCCGCGTTCGCTGATGTCCCTGCCAAGACGGGTGCTATAGCTCAGTTTGTCCATGATGCCGTGCTGCAGTGGCAGGCTCCAGGATTCCCCGTCCTGCGAACTCTGTGCAACGTTGTTGTTCCAGTCGAATTCGACCCGTTCACTGCGGTCGCTGATTCCTGTCTGTTCATAACTGTATTGCAGGGGAGTGAGGTCGCTGGCTTGCCACAGGAATCGACTGGTTTCGGTAACGCTGCCGACATCGGCGCCTAAAAGAGTCAAGGTCAGGCTGTTCTGCAGTTGATAGATTTCGCCCTCGATGAGTTGCAGCGTGCGGTAGGCGGTAGCGCTGAGGCCCATGGCTCGTGCCTCATAACGTGCTTCGTAGGTCTTGAGAGATGGGCTGGCTACTGGGGTGGTTGAGGTGGTAACAGGCTCGGCCGCCATGCTGAAAGGTGTCGAAACGCACAGCGCTGCCAGCGTCCCTGTAGTCAGGGTTCTCTGCAGACTCCTTTTTAGACTACTCATCAGGCTGCTCAGGCTCCTCATTCGAGAAACTCCCGGATACCGCAGTTGCCCAGCCGCTCGCCGTCGAGCCAGGCGCCATTGTCGCGCATCTGCAGCCGTCCTGCCGCAAACCAGCTGACCGCCTTCGGGTAGATGACATGCTCCTGCTTTGCGACCCTTGCGGCCAGCACATCGCGAGTATCGTCCGCCAATACAGGCACGACAGCCTGCAGCACTACCGGGCCACCATCGAGTTCCTCCGTGACGAAATGCACGCTGACGCCGTGCTGTTTCTCACCTGCTTCGATGACGCGTTCATGGGTATGCGTGCCGCGATAGTCGGGCAACAGCGAAGGATGAATATTCAGCACGCGGCCCGCATAGTGCTGAACGAACTCTGCGCTGAGGATGCGCATGAATCCTGCCAGTACCACCAGTTGCGGTGCGAATGCGTCGATCTCCTGAATCAAGCGCTGATCGAAGGACTGCCGATCCGGGTATTGCTTGTGGTCAATGACAAGCGTTGGAATGCCGGCCCTGGCGGCGCGCTGCAGCCCGAAAGCGTCTGCCTTGTTGCTGATCACGGCACTGATCGTATAACCACCGCTGGCGCTGGCATCGATCAAGGCCTGCAGATTGCTGCCATTGCCCGAGATCAGCACGACAATCGTGCAGGGCAAGCTGCTCATCGCACCTGGCCTTCCAGCACGACGGGAGCGGCACCAGCGTCGGCGCTGCGGATATAGCCCAGCTCGAAGGCGCCCTTGTTGTGCTTGTTGAGAATTGCCAGTGCCTTCTCGCAGTCCTGCGCCGGGACGCAGACAATCATGCCGACGCCACAGTTGAAGGTGCGAACCATCTCCGATTCCTTGATGTTGCCCTGCTTCTGCAACCACTTGAAGATTTCCGGGCGCTGCCAGGCGCTCATGTTGATCACCGCCTGGGCGTTGTCCGGCAGGACGCGGGGCAGATTCTCGACAATGCCACCGCCGGTGATGTGGGCGAGGGCATGGACGGTTGCGTGACCTTTGAGCGCCTGAATGGCTTTGACGTAAATCTCGGTGGGCGTCAGCAGCACTTCGCCGATGCTCTTGCCGCCGAAGTCCATACTCAGGGGGGTACCACTGACTTCCAGCACTTTGCGAACCAATGAGTAGCCGTTGGAGTGCGGGCCTGAGGACGCCATGCCGATGAGTTTGTCTCCGGGCTTGACCAGGTCGTTCTCGATGATTTTGTCTTTCTCGACGATGCCGACGGCAAAGCCTGCCAGGTCATAGTCTTCCTTCTTGTACATGCCAGGCATTTCTGCGGTCTCGCCACCGATCAAGGAGCAGCCGGACTGCAGG
>JACCDW011833089.1_pt1 | contig 10915 bp, 13 predicted proteins | sample 7449781 | NCBI WGS metagenome assembly JACCDW01 (sample SAMN15323449, study PRJNA562643) | freshwater metagenome | isolation source: river surface water | place: USA:Blue River Watershed | collected 2017-08-18
GTAGTATACAAGTCCTTGCGTTTCGAACAAAGGTAGAGATAGGTTGGAAGCAGGAGCATAATGTGGGCGGACCAGAACTCCTTTTGCAGTACATAATATGTGGGATTCCAGGCGAGTGATGTGGCTCCTACACCAATCCATGCAGTTGCCAGAATGGGTAGGATGCGTCCTTTCCTAGGAAGACACCCTGCATGCATCATCCAGTAAATGTCCCGTTCCTGCACCGCTTTGTTTGTCATTGTTGTCATTCTATTGTGTGCCTGCGAAAAGTCCACATTGTTGTTGAAGTGTCGCCAAGATGGACCCTTCGATTTCCGGAACACTTACAGAATCGTATTGATAAATTACGGTTTTAAAGAAAAGGAACTCATAGATTCCGAGCATTCCCACGAGCCCCAGATTTTCCAACAGGATTCCACGGAGTGTGGGCCATGTGAGCCATTTCTTATAGGCTGCGACACTGTAGGAGACTAGGGTAAGTCCTCCTATACCAACCGTATACATCCATGCTTGTAGGAATACATGGGCGTTATAGGTGCTGCGTTGAAGTCCGGCGGCTGTGGCCGCCGACTGGATGGCGGTTGCATTGATGAAAAGTCCAAGGAGATCGGATAGGAATATGGTTTGATTGGTGGGCCACGGGCATGTGTCGGTCACCTGATTGACAAGATGCTGGACCGTTGTTGTAATTCCTTTGTCCTCCGATTTGGAAATAAAGAGGTAGAAGAAGGCGGACTCAAACATGCTGATGAGGGCAATATGAAACAGGAAACTAAGGGGAATGAGGACCCATGTGGGAGATTGCGGTGAGTATGTTGGGGTTGTTGGGGTTGTTGCGATTGCTGGTGTTGTGGATGTGGTAGGCGAATCTGCAGAAGCAATGAGATCCAAGGAACTTCCTGACAAATCCAGAGGATCCAAAGAAGAGGGAATGAAGAAAAAGGAATCCGAATAACTCACAGGACGTCGAAATGATTTAGGGGGTTGCGGTTGTTGCGGTTGTTGCGGTTGTTGCGGTTGCTGCAGAGGTTCAGTTGATTTCCGACCCATTGGAACCAACTCTTGGTACGAAGCAGAGGACTCCATATCTATTCTACATCGGAACGATTTAAAAGGTGGTAGGGTCTTTAGGTCCTGTGGGCCACCCACGGTCTAAAGCCCTCGCCACCCCGCCATCCAGAATGGACCCTTGCGACTTTTCGTTTGAATATGTGTTTCCCACAGGTCCGTCCATAAAAAGCCCCATGACATCCACGGAAACATCCTGTGTATTTGATGGATACTTCCGAATTGAATCAGAGCTTCCTACAAAGTTTCCCATCCGCCGCATCTTTTACAGAGGCAATGTGGCATCGTTGGTGCAAATAACGGAGATTAAACGTGGCAAGGATACATCCCATTGTTTCTACGATGAATCCGCAGAAGGTATGATTTGTCTAACACCTACCGAAATCATTGAACTCCAGTTTGTTGTGTTGGAAGCCAATCTGTCCTCGGAACGCGCCCATGCACTTCATGTGGATATCTGGATCGAAGAGAAGGCGCTTCGCGCCGCCAATGAAACATGCTACGAGGAAGGCGCAGAGCGCCGTCTTGCCGAATGGCGAAAAAACCACAGCCCACACTAGAATGTCTGGACCAATCCCTTTTTATTCCACGCATCGTCCGGTTTCCTATATCTTTGGGGACCGCCTACAACTCATGGAACAGCCTCTGCGATCCCTCTTCACATTCCTACAAAAGATACAGATCGATGACAAGTATGCAGTGCTCGATGCAATCGATGGCCCGTTTCTCCTACCACTCCTACATGACGTCTTTGATTCCTACAGTATTCCCTACGGTTTCATAAGTCGTGCTAAAACAGTGAAAATTCCGTATGACCTGTTTCCAACAGTCTCACTTCTCGATCAAATGCCTGCCATTCTGCACGCTGTGGAAAGGAAGCCACAGACAAAACGGGAGCAATTTGAACTTCTGGATGAAAAGGAGGCACTTGTGGAATACCTGCAAATTCTTTACAAACAACGTAAATGGCTTCTGAGTTTCATACAATCGCTCCAAGACGACGAAAACAATGGGAATAACGCAACAATTGCTACCAAAAGCACACGCGGTATGTCGGAATCCTCCAGCGGTTCTAACACGTCATCCCTCTCCAATCTTGAAACGAATCTGCCCTTTGGACCCATCGAAGGTGGTCGTCGTCGACGCGTTATTCAGAAAAAATTGAAATCACGCCGGAGGTTGGTAGGACAATTGCGCTGTACCCGACGACGATCTTAGTCATGTTTGCTGAATTCCCTTCTACACAACCTTCCCCTTGCCCTTCGACATCAAGGATTTTCTTCTTTGATGTCGACGGAACACTTGTTCTTTCTAAATCGGGTCGGAAATGGGCCGACTCTGCGACAGATTGGATGTGGGTCCATCCCTCGGTTCCCGCGGTACTTCAGGAGAAGTCGAAGGATGCCTGGATTGTCCTGGTTTCTAATCAAGCCATGTGGTCCTCCGAGGGTACACAGGCTCCTGCCAAAATGGCCTCGATTCTCTCTGCGCTAGAGGCGGCGAATGGTTGGCGTCCCTGGTGTTTTGTGGCAACTGCCAAACCCAAACAGAAGGATCTTGTGTATCGAAAGCCAGGCCGAGGGCTTTATGATCTTGCCCTGGAGCGTCTTGGATTGCAAGGAGGTGCTGTGGAATCCTGGATGTGCGGAGATGCCAGTGGTCCTAGCGATGCCTGCCCCGCCTATCGTTGGGCGGACTCCGATCGCGCCTTTGCTACCAACATCGATGCCACATTCCTTCGTCCCTGCGATGTCTTCCCTAGCCGGCCTCCCATGGAGCCCGCTACGGAAAAGGAGATTCTGATTCTTGTAGGAAATCCAGGATCCGGTAAAAGTACAACAGCGCGCCGTCTGGTTTCCGAAGGATATACCCATGTCGAACAGGACAAGACCAAAACACCTGCTGCGACGCTGAAGGCTGTTCGGACTGCTGTTGCGGCGATTGGTTCTGGTTCAGTGGTGGTCGATGCAACCCATGCAGGCCAAACACACCGTGCTCCCTACATCCAACTCGCCAGGTCGCTCGGTGTGGGTGTGCGGATTGGCTGGCATGTGGCCGATGGACGCCCTTGGAATGCTCTGCGTCCCAAACCGGTTCCCGAAATTGCATATGCCGTCTATTCCAAGTACTTTGAAGAGCCAACGGAGGCAGAATGTCCTGTTGTTATTGCGGGATAATTTCCATATTCGTCCATACTTTGCCGGTTGCAATGCGTTTCTGAGACCACCCAAATTCCCGCATGATCTCGTTGAACTCCATTTGCGTTCCGAAAAATCCTACAAAGTCCAATTTATGGCGACGCAAAAAGGCAAGGAATGCGAGCCATACTTCTGCTGCTGGCGCACGTTTACCCTCCGCGGCCTTCAAACACTGGCGTGAAAACATCTGCAGCAGAAGACGGAAGAGTTTGGTTTTTTGTTCGGGCAGCCGGACTTCAAAGGGATATTGAAAGAGTTCCAGGAACAGACGGGCTTCCAACACTTCCTCCTCCTTCTCTCCCTCCAAAAAAGCCGTGTTGTCGGACAACAGGGATGTGAGTTGATGCAGGGACACCACCGTTCCTTGCAGATCCATCTTGCTTTGCCGAAACAAGCGCAGAACAGGTTCCAGATCTTTGGAGCGATCCTTGGATTCATGTAGTAGATGCAGGAGAAATGTGTAGGGTTGTAAGTCCAAGGGTGCAGCGGGTCCTTCACTCGTCTCCTGGTATTCCACAAGAAGTCGCCGTAACTCCTTTTGAACGGCGGTTGTTTCCGCAGCTGTCTGTGCTGTCAGGGCTGCTGCTGCGTTTGTTGACATGGTTGGTGTTGCCTGTGTTCCCAACGCCTCCATGGTTTGCCACGGGGAAGCCTGTGTGTCCCTGGCTTGTACGGTGATACGAGACGATTCGAAAGCGGGCAATGGAGACAATTGAGACGATTGAGGTAAATGTACTTTTTGATACTTGTTAGCAGTAAATAATCCAAAGGCGTGTTCCAGAGAAAAGGGAATACCAGACTCCATGAGTTGCTGTAGGAAGTCCCGCTGTGCCTCGGTCAACCAGGATTCCAACACCTGCGTTGGTTTCTTGAGAGTGAGAAATGTTTTGTAAAGCGTGAGAGTCGCTACAATGGAAACATTCGGAAATACCTGGGTTCCCAACAGTGATTCCCACAGAATATTTTCGCGCTCATCAATCAAATGGCCGGTTGACAATTGATGAATCGTTTTGTAGGAGGGACGAAGTAGGGCTTCTATCTGTAGGATCGTTGGTGAAACCCGTAGCCACCCCCCGCCCCTGAGACGCCATAGCATCTCAGGGGACTCCGATTGTTTAATATAATACCGCAGTTTGGCACCGAAGTGCTGGAGAATGAGTCGCCACTGGGTTACCATTTCCCTGGAATCCTGGCCGATTGTATACTGAAACACGAGCACAGGATCTTCCTCGGAGAGCACCGGAATTTCCGACAGATTTCCCTCCCATTCCCTGGCTGTTTGACGAATTGAATCAACTGTTGGCATATGAAACGCTTGGAGACTCTGTAGGGAATTCAGATTGGTTGGTGTGGTGGTGGTTGTTGCTGCGGTTGCTCCTGTGCGACGCGATAAAGCAAAGGTGGGCCGCTGCATTTCTAGGGCCACCGTGGTTCGCACAAACTTCATGTATTCAAACAGTTCATCCTCCGTCTCCAAGGCCATATCATATTCCATTCCCTCCACGGAAACTGCCACAGTATCCTTTGGTAGCAAAATAGCACGCGCGATACCATCCGACACAGTACCAATATATTGAAGCGAAGTAAAGTGATGCGGTAATCCCTGAAATCCCAGGTAAGTCCTGTATTCTTCGGCAGTCAAGGTAAGCGGCGACAAGATCACACGTACATAATGGGGAGCGGGGAGCGGATGTAGGGCGCCGGCGGATGTAGGGTGTGTAGGGGTGTAGAGGGCAATGTATACATACATCCAGGGGTCAGGTATACACGGGGAGGCGAGAATTTACAGGGCCTGAACGCGGTCCCCCAGGCGGATGCCGAGTGCTTGCACGGTTCCTGCCGGAAGTTCCATACCATATTGGGCGGGTTGTGTGGAGGAATAGGATTGATCGGATTGCGTCTGGGTTTTTTCGTGGATGGTTATAATGGTTCCATTCGCCGTGAGGAACAACATGTCGAGGGAGATGAGTGTGTTGCGCATCCAGAAGGAGCGAGGGGCTTCTTCTTGGAACCGAAACAACATACCTGAGTTGGGTGCTAAGTAAGTACGATACATGAGACCTTGTTGGAGTGCCTCGGGTGTCTCGGCGATTTCCAGTGCAACAGTTGCATAGGCTTGTTGGTTGCGTACGAATTGGAAATGAGCTTGTCCTTGTCCTTGTGTTGCAAATCCCTCCTGTCGCATACCGACAACAATCATTCCGATCGAGACAGTTAACAGTAATAATGGAATCCAGAGAGGCATCCCTTCTTACAGTATGGGGACTAAAAGATGAGGAGGAATCTGTAGGAAATCGTGGTTCCCAACAGGAATGAAAGATGGGTTGTGCTGCTAGCAGTGTTGATTGGCGTACTCATTATCCAGCATGGGTGCATCAGAGTGCAGGTTGCATGTTTCTAGGTCCAGAACATGTCGTGGTTGGTCTTCAAAGAACCCGATCATCCGAAGTACGTATTAGCGGCCTGGGTGGCAAACGGGAGGCAGAGGAATCCTGGTATGAAACGGCAATTCGTGAAACCGTCGAGGAACTCTTTCATGTGTCGGAAATACCGGCGGCCCTCTTGGATGCTCTGGCAAAACTTCAGCCATTGGATGTCCTTTTCCAGACGCGTGCCGGATATGTATGTATTGTATATAATATACAGGATCTACCGGTGTTTCTCAGGATTTGTCGACGTTTCCTACAGTCCTCTCCTCTGTATCCCACATTTCCTACATCAATTGCTTCCCTCCTTTTGGACCGGCGCATCGCAGTGGATGCAGAGGTTCTGCAACTTCTTCTGTGGCCGTATCGAGTCGGCCAGAGACAGTTTCGGATTTCCAGGGATTTGGTAAAAGATTTGAAACAAGTTCGAAACATTTTCGGGAACCCTGCAGGATGAAAGCGGTTGCCGCAACAGGAAATGAGATTATTGTGGTGGTTGCGTTTGCTGCCATCATTGCAGCCGGTCTTGGATACTGGATGAGTCCTTCCAAGGAGACATTTGAGGAACCAAGTCCTGTAAAAAAGAAGACAAAGGTAAAAAAGGTGGTTGCCGAGGTGGGTCCAGGATGGGCGAGTGGACGCTGGCTCGGTGAAGGGGATTTTCATTTTGCCGATAAGATGAAACATCCCTTTGCAGATCAACCGCGGTATGCCGGACATCCCTTTCATATGGAGGATCTCGATCAGGCTCCTCCTGGACCAAGGTTACCGCTACGCTAGTGCCTGAGCTAACGCAGTCTTTAGTGCCAGAAATCACGCGTCCAATCGGCAACCTTCAATAGCTGTTGTTCGTACGAAAGTTCCATGGCAGTTGCAGGCGGCATACTATAATGATCCGCCCAGGCATTCATAAATCCAATATGGATCCTGTAAAACTCAGGACGTGATATAAATCCCGACATCATAAATCGATTCTCGACATCTTGCAACAAGGAATACCGTGTATCCTTTGTTGGATGATAGTACTTACAAAACATGCAGGAAGATGCCCCTGATGGATCCGTGGAAATCCAGGGTGCAAGAAAGGAAAGCCCGCAAATCGAACAAAGAAAATTCATAAACATGTTGGAAACTCACACACACGCCTTGGTTGTTAACAACGTCGATTTCAATTTTTTCTAGCCCAAATTTGAATAATGTCTAATTGAGTCTGATGTATATCAACAACTCAACTATGTTCCTACATCTCCGTATTGCTGTTCGGAATTGCCTCGGATTCGAGACATTCATTCCTGAATCGGTGGATTCGCAGAGTCTACAATATGCATTTCTAGTTCCTCGTGAAACACCCAAGGCATTGGCCGAGGAAGTCCGTGATTTCCTACAAGTATGTTTCGTGAATGCGGGATATCGCGTGGTGTCGGCTACCTGGTTGGATAGCGGGAATTACGAAAAACTGTATTTGGAATCCCATTGGCTATTTGAAGTTGTACCAGAGACCTTGTGCGAAACCCTACAAATTCCAAAGAAACCTGTGTGCGATCCCTGGGTTCTTGCAGAAGTTTCGTATGACTCCTTTCTACCCGAGGAATCTTGTAAGCGGTTCGAAACAAAACATGTTGCTGCAACCTTACCCGAACAATTCCAAGAAACCTACCATCGTATTCGAAACACGGTGCGGGACATTGTATGCTGCAATCTTGTCGGTGTAAGTGAAGAAGACTACGAAGAATGTAAAGAACATACACCATTTGAGGAATAAACAAGAGGATAGTAATGATCGGTTTACAAAAAATACCATGGTATCATATATCTTTTTCAGAATCGATTACATTCTGTCTTCCAGATATACATGAAGTTGATTGGATCGCCTTACAGAAAGATCTGAAAAATAAGACCGACAATTTTCGTCTAGGATGTCTACACATCAATCTGTGGGATCGTGCATGTGTACGTGCTTTTTTTCCAGGTTGCCGAATGAAAAATGGGACGTATCTGGTGTCCGATGTAGACCCACTCTGCCGGAATTCCTACAATCTCCCTCTCACTTGCTCCAAAAAAGATGTATATACTGTTCTTACCTATTTATGTCATATATACGCAAATAATCAGTAAATGAAATTCACCAAATCCAATTGGATTTCTGACCGTATCGATCCAGTTGTTGCATGGCAAAATCATTTTCATGCAACAACGTTTTCCATGTAGCGATGGTGGTTTCCATGTGGGTCCAATGGCGTTCGAGGGCTGCCTCATAGGCTGCTTTCGGTTTGATGAGACCCTTTTTCCACATGTAGGGTGTATCCTTACAGAGAGATGCATCGTCAATTGAATATACCTTATTGTCAACAACTAGTAGATTCCTGTCGCATGTATCATTAGTCCCCACAATTTTGCGAAACAGCAGTGCTTCCAACATTCCTCTCTCCATCTCCGTTCGTAGCATGGAAGCCGTCCAATGTGAAATGTTTTCAGCGGGGACACGAATGTCTGTTTCTAGCTTTGTTGTCATGATCTTTGTAGGTAGCTTGGTGTAATCTACAAGACTGTTCCATACCAGGTACTTCCCTTCTACGCGTAGGTTGGCGTGGGGAAGTCCTAGGAGTTTCTTGAAGTTCTCGGACTTTTCTACAGCACGCATCTCCGTTGCTGGAACAGGACCCTTGATAACCACTTGTAGTCCATCCGGTGCTGTTGCAAACCATACACGCGCCTTGTTTCGCCCCGTAAGTGCCTGGGCTTGCAGAATATTCGTGTACTGCGGAGGAGGAGATGTAGGGATCACTGGCATCTTTGCCTTTTCATTCTCTGTCCCTTCTGAAATTTCATATATAACAGACCCATCGCTTGCATTAGATGCCTTCGTTGCCGCTAGAATATGCCGCACACGTTGCTCTTTCCCATTCAAATACAGGGCCTTTGCCGCTGCTTCCAACAGATCCTCTTCTGAGAAAATGCGCGGTGCTAGGACCATTGTTTCAAAGAAATGGGCGTAGCCACGTCCCATTTGCTTGCCGCGGGCCGTATGCTTGTCATACGCCCACTCTGGAACTTCTTGGCGCTCCATCCAAGCCGCAGGAATCTCCTGGTGGACCCTCACCGGAATTGGTGTCTTTGGAATCAGACCTGCACTTACCAGAATATCCACATGATATGCCAGTACCTCATCGTTAATCTCACGGTATACACGGTATGCCGTGGGATTCAGTGCTTTCAGGGCATCACGGTTGCCATCCCTATGCAGTCGAAGGACTTCCGCACTCTTCTGCAACACCGCGCGGGACACAGGGGCGTCCTCTGGAATCTCTGCACCTCCTACATACTCCACCGCCAATCGATTCAGCCATGCAGCCGCCCGCGTCTTTGGCATAACACACAAACAATACAACCAGGATGTCAGATCTTCCCAGGATGCCACCTTGGCCTGCAGGATCGCCGTCGCATACTCCAAAGATCCCACATCCTCCAATGCATGTTGCATCAGTCGCTTCTTGAGCGCATTGGGATATCCCTTGTAGTCGCCGTGTGGCAGAGCAAGTTGGCCCGCCCAATATACCGCGGCGGAAAACTCACCACGCCGCACATACTTTTGCAAACAGGAATATACATCGGCCATACCGTGGCCGTCTGGCGTCTTCATACGGAGAAATGCCATGTTAGGAAGGAAAGGAAAAGAATTGAAAAGAAAAGAAAACGAATTATACACACTCATTTTATACATTAATATAATTGAATCAATTTTTTTATTAATATCCACCATTCAAATACAGCATATCCTGTTTTACACGATTTCGTAGCCAGAGTTGGCGATCCCTCAGTTCGCCTCGGGTAGGAACGTGAGATGTTTCCAGTTGTAAAAGGGTTCCTGCACTCTGGAATCCCTCTTTGATATGTTGACTCACTAGTAAGGAAAGCGTTGCTATGATGGCAAGGAGGAGTATGGTGGGAATCAGGTGTTTCATGCTCTGTTATGAAGAAATAATATTCATTCATACCAAATGTTGTTTAAAATCCTTGCATTCGCCTTGGGTGCTTCTGCGTTCTCTACAAACTCCACTCATGTCTCTGCTGTAGGCAATGCATGTATACAATTTACCGTCTCTTCCGGAACAGGTTGTGCGTGGATGTGTTCCTACTGTGCGAACCAGCTAGGAACCGACAATTACTACTTTGTAGACGGGGTTTGCACGTACGGTTCCAGTGGATGTGTTGGAAATCCCATGACAGGCAAGGTGTATACATGCTGTGCCCTTTAGACCCTAGAACATTTAACACGTAGTAGGCGTTTCATACGGTCCAGCATACAGGAAAAGAACCCGCGTTTCGGTCTGGCGGCCCACTCTTTTCGCATCAGGTCTTTAAAGGCCAGAAAGTCCATATCACAGTTGGGCTCAAATTGTTGGACTACGCCTTTTGCATCCAAATAATCAAAATAGTCATAATGACGCGTGTCGTCAGAATCATACATGTAGCACTGAATCGTGATACATGTGTCTTTGTTGGAGTCTTTGTTTTCCAGTTGATGTACCTGATTCAGGGTTGGACTGATCCAAGTCCGGTCTCCCTTCTGGAAGTCAGCCGATCCAAACGAATTGCCTCCTAGGAAAGAGAAGAGGCGAACATGAATCGACCCATGTAGGACACGAATGATGGCATCGGCACCTCCATGGTTATGAATGGGCGAATAATGGCCTACCGGCCAAATTTCCATAACATACGGGATTCCAGGGGATTCCCCGTTGTTCTCATTCAACGTAATACGCAAATAGGTTTCCTTCGGATTCGACTCGCCAAACTCCTTGCTTTTCGCTACCAGAGTTTCATAACACCAACAGGATGGTGTTGCAATACTGTATTCAATGGCCTTGGAAAACTCTGGAAAGTCCTTGTCATCCAGGACAAACCGTGGGCCCGCAATGCACCGATAGAGTGTCTGGGCGGTTGCAGATAAATTGGCAACCGGCATATGATTTCCTTTTGCAATGTGGGACATTGTAAGTTCATTGGTATCCAGGACATGCAGTGGAACTGTGCGTGTAATGGGATCGCGCAGTAGACGCAGAGGACAGGAGATTGTGTTTGTTATTTGAATGGTGGTAAGGGACTCAAGGGAGTGTTTCTCTTGAGCCGGTAGCTGATACTGGTACAGTGCAGTTTCCCTCCGTGCCTCACCAATCCCTGCTAGCATACGCTGATTCTGTGCGTCCAAACTGATCCAGTAAC
>JACCDW011920073.1_pt1 | contig 10914 bp, 19 predicted proteins | sample 7449781 | NCBI WGS metagenome assembly JACCDW01 (sample SAMN15323449, study PRJNA562643) | freshwater metagenome | isolation source: river surface water | place: USA:Blue River Watershed | collected 2017-08-18
AATAATTAAAACAAAATAGAAATATATGAGAATTCTAATCAAACCCGAAGATATAGTAAAAAGATGTTTGTGGGATAGTTTTGCCTACTATATCGTTGGATCTGAAAAAGAAGCAGAAAAATTACTGAAAGAAAACGCAGAATTTGAACTGACTGAAAGAGACGCTATAGTTATCGGATTATTAAAAGTAATGGAGACCGACAATCTAATACATAGATTTAATGATTACCTTACACACTTCTTAACAGTAAGATCAATTAAAGATAAAGAACTATTCTTAATTAGAAAGAAATCAGTTGAGGTTAGTATTGAAAAGTTTTTGGATAAATTTCCAGATTACTGGACACCAACTACTGTTTACTCAAATTCTCTTAAAGATTTAGTTGATTATATCGATAATCTAAAAGACGAAATCGAAAAACTAGAAATTATAAAAATGACAGTTCAAAATGTTAGTTATGATTTCTATAACTCTAATAATATAAAGAAATTACTAAACTTCAATAACTATTAATTATGAATCAAAATGAATTTTTTCTGAAAGTCAAAGAATTAGAACAAAAGTATCCAAATAATTTTGAGTTTGGAACTCAAGTGCGTAACCTAATTAACAAAGAAATAAAAAACTTTGATATTGAAATAAAAGATAACGAAAAGGATATCATTCTATAAAAATTAAATAATCTATTATGAAAAAGAAAGAAAAGAAAACAAGTGAGATTTCTGAAGTAGAGAACTTAGTTTTAGAAGTAGAAACTCAAGAAGAGGAGAAAATCTTTACTAAAGAAGAAGTAGATACTTTATTAAAAGAACAAAAAGAGTCCGAAACAGATAAATATCTAAGACTACTAGCTGAGTTTGATAATTACAAGAAAAGAACTCAAAAAGAAAAAGAAGAAATCAAAAATAGTACAAAAGTCAATATGATTTCCTCTATACTCGATTTAGATTCAGACTTAGCAATTGCTTTAAAAAACAGTAAAATCGAAAATGAAGGACTTAATATTTTAGTATCTAAACTTAATACATTTCTAAAAAATCAAGGAATAGAACCAATTCAAACAGATACCTATGATTCGGATCTTCATGAGGTTATTAGTGTGTTAGAAATTGGTGAACAAAAAGTAATTGATGTTGTAAGTAAGGGATATACTCTAAATGGTCAACCTTTTAGATTTCCCAAAATCATTTTAGGCAAGTAATGTTCTTCAAAGACTATATTGATAAACTTATAAATTCTAGCGAAGTTGAGAGAGAAGACTGGCTTGAAATTTCTGGTTTTTTTGGTGGCATCAGCAAATCACAAAAAGAAAAAATGATTGAACTTTTTAATCAATTATTAAATAATTGGTCAAGGTACGAAAAATTTATTTCAATAAGTGAATATATGTTACCAATGATAAGACAAGCAGCTTCTTATTTAGATATTGACGGTAACATGCCATACACTGTAAAGTCAAATAATAAGAAAGTATTTATCTACAATTATAATTTTGATTTAGATAAATATTTAGAGCATTTCCATGAGTTATTCAATGTAAGTAGTGATCAATTTTTCAAGATATTTATAAACATCGATGTTGAAGCAGAACTCTGTCACTTGTGTATTAGAGATTATTTTTATTCTCTTGCAAAATCATCGAAAGTTGAGTTGTATGATTCAATAGTAAGAGAAATTAATATTGATAAAATTATCTAACATGAAATCAAATTACTTTCAAGTAAATTATAAGGATCAAACTGCTATATCGGTCAACGAAGAAGGATTAACAATAATTAAAAATCTAACTTTAGAGGATGAAGCTACTGGTAATAAATGGTTATTAGTAATAAGAAATGGTGAATTAAAAATTGAACCATTATCAATTGAAGATAAAAGAAATAATAAAATTAAAGAATTAATTAATGAAAAATAAAGTAGATGTATTACTTGGTCTTCAATGGGGAGATGAAGGAAAAGGAAAACTAGTCGACTTCATAACACCAAATTATGATATTGTTGCTAGATTTCAAGGTGGTGCTAATGCTGGACATACTCTAATTATAGAAGGAAAAAAACATGTGTTACACTTAATTCCATCTGGTATTTTTCGTGATGATTGTATTAATATTATTGGCAATGGTGTTGTTATAGATCCTATTGATTTAATTAATGAGATAAATACATTAGAAATGTTGGGAATAGATGTTAAATCTAAATTGATGATTTCCAAAAGAGCTCACTTAATTTTACCAACACATAGACTCTTAGATAAATACTCAGAAATTCAGAAAGGTAAGTCTAAAATTGGTTCAACTCTTAAAGGAATTGGTCCAACATACATAGATAAAACCGGTAGAAATGGAATTAGAATAGGAGACATTTTTACAAACCTCGAAGATAGATTCGATTCATTGACTCATAAACATTTAAATCTAATGAGTGACATGGAAATCAATCAAGAAGAACTACATAAAGAAAATAAACTTTGGTTAGAATCAGTTAGAAAAATTAAAGAATATAGAATTATTGATTCCGAATACTTTATTAATGAGTCTCTTGAGAATGGTAAGTCAGTTTTAGCAGAGGGTGCACAAGGAACTCTTTTAGACTTAGACTTTGGTTCATATCCTTTTGTCACCTCAAGTAGTACAACAATATCTGGTGTTTTATCTGGCTTAGGTATCGCACCAATAAGAGTTAATAATGTAACCGGAATATTTAAGGCATATTGTACACGAGTAGGTTCTGGTCCATTTCCAACTGAATTAGATAATGAAATCGGAGAAAAAATAAGACAAATAGGAAATGAAGTCGGTGCTACAACTGGAAGAAAAAGAAGATGTGGTTGGCTTGATTTACCATTATTAAAATACTCATGTATGATAAACGGTACTACTGAACTAAATATAATGAAGATTGATGTATTATCAGAGTTTGATGAAATTAAAATTTGCACTGGTTACAAAAGTGATAACACAATTACAACACAAGTACCCTTTGATTTAGACTCAGAATTTGGTGAACCGGTATATAAGACATTCAAGGGATGGTGTAAAGATATTTCTCATATTTCAGAATATGAAGAACTACCAAGTGAATGTAAAGATTATATAAAATTCATTCAAGATTGGATTAAAGTTCCAATTACAAGGATTTCAGTTGGTCCGGATAGAAATCAAACTATCAACTTACGAAAAGTTTCTGAATTAGAAAAACTTAACTAAAACAAAAAACCTCTCAATTGAGAGGTTTTATTATTTAAGACAATAAAGAATAATATTCTTTGAAGTGTTTAATTCTATCGGGTAAACCAATTGTTCCACCGTTAACTCTTTTTGTTACAGCTGTTATTGTTGCTTCATCTGCACCTTTGTCACAAATAGACCAAAGTTTATTTGAATCAAAGAAGAAAGCTGCCGAAGCTAATGGGTATTTAGTAGCAACTAAATCAGGATTACTTAAAATATCTTCATCAACCATTTTATCAAAAGACGAATAATTTGACTTTCCAGTTAATTGAATGTAACCTCTACCACGAAACTTGAATCCTTCTCCTGAAGCTTCATCACCATTACCCATTCTACTTGCATAGACTCTGTTCGCGATCTTCTCTGGTTGTCTTGCATAAGATTCATTTAGGTTATTTGGGAAATACTTAGGAAATATCTTTTTAAGACCGTCTGCTGAGTAATTCAGGTTTTCTTGAACTGCTTTGAAACCACCAGATTCGTGTCCACATTGTGAAAGAAAGTGTGCTAATCTCAAAACATTAGTGATATTGAATTTTGCTGCTGTATCAGGAATCTGTGCAATCACCGAATCTGGAATGTGACCTTTCAAATTTTCTAATTTGAAGTTAGAAGGTGGAATTGAAACTGGTTGAGTAGATGGTACTGGATTACTTTTAGCTGAAGAGCCAAATAATTTTGACCAAGTTCCATCACCAACTAATCCATCCGCAACTAATCCGTTTGCTGCTTGCCATTCTTTTACTGCTTTTTCTGTACCAGGACCAAAACTACCATCTGCAGTAAGTCCTAATTTTTCTTGCAATTTTTTTACATCATCGCCTTTTGAACCAACTTTTAATAACATAATAAATTTCTTTTTTAGTATATATAAAAACAGAAAATTATTAATTTTTTTCGGTTTTTAATAAATATTCCAATTTTGAATTGTAATGATATCTCTTTTTTTAGACTTTGTATTAAGAGACTTTTTTAATTTTTGACTAATATATTCTATTTTTTTATATAGATTCTCTTTTGATTTAACAGACGAATCTATATAAAAGTCTTCAAATAATTTAATATTCATTAGTTATATATTTACTCTGGTAATTATTATTTTCCTAAACTCACCAAACTTTTGTCTGATAGTCCTATCTAAAGTAGACCAACAATCTTGTAAGTTTCTATTAAGTGATTCGGTTCTACCAACTATCCACATATTCAAATCCAGTCTATCTGGTTCAGTTACTACTTTATCATATTTCAAAAAATGAATCTTTCCTGTGCTTTTTTCTATTTTAACATCTAGAATTTCAAGTAGCAAATTATCATCAACTCCGAGTTTATGTCCTTTGTAGATAGTAGTGCCTTCTACTTCAACCTCATCACTAGTGTATATTCTATATTCTATTCTATTTGAGGATTTGGTAACAAAATAATTCATAAATTAAGATTTCAACAAAAATAAGTTTTTTTAATATATTTATATATCAAAATCTATATTGCATTATGAGTTACTATGATATTTTAGGAATTAACAAAGACGCTTCTCAAGAAGAAATTAAAAAAGCTTACAGAAAGAAAGCTATTGAACATCATCCAGATAAAGGTGGAGATGAATCAAAATTCAGAGAAGCTGCCGAAGCATATGAAATACTCTCAGATGAAAATAAAAAGAGAGAATATGATACATATGGCTCAGTTGGCGGAGGTGGTAATCCATTTGGTGGATTCGGAGGATTCGGTGGTCGACATCAAGGACACGGTTTTAGTATGGATGATATATTCAGTCAGTTTGGTGATATCTTTGGTGGAAGATATGGTCAACCAAGACCTAAACAAAGAAGAGGTGGTGATTTAAGAGTTCAATTATCACTGACTCTTGAAGAAGTGATGTTGGGATCTAATAAAAAAGTGAAATATAAAAGACAAACACCTTGTAGTCCGTGTAACGGAAAAGGAGGATCAGATACAAAAAGTTGTTTAGCTTGTAATGGCACTGGCCAAAGAACTGTAACACAACAAACTCCTTTTGGTATAATAACTCAAACCATGGCTTGTAATAATTGTGGAAGTTCTGGTAGAGTTGTACACAATCCGTGTAAGTCTTGTAATGGTGAAGGAACAAAAATAACCGAAGAAGTAGTTGAAATTAATATTCCAAAAGGTGCAGTTTCTGGTATGAACTTCACTATGAGTGGAAATGGAAATCATGTTCGTGATGGTATACCAGGGGATTTACACATATTAATTGATGAAATTAAACATGCTAAGTTCCGAAGAGAATCAAACGATCTACACTGTGAACAATGGATTTCAATTCCAGATGCTGTACTAGGAACAAGTTTGAATATTGATACTGTTTTAGGAATGAAAAGAATTGAAATAACTCCAGGTTGTGAAAGTGGTAAAGTAATTACACTACCAGGACAAGGTATACCAGTTCTGGGTAATGATGGGAATAATTATGGATCAGGAAGTCTTTATATAAAAGTGAATGTGGAGATTCCAAAAAATATCACAGAAGAAGAAAGAGAAATTTTTAATAGATTAAGAAATTTATAAACTTTTATTGTTTCAATTAATATCACTGATGTAAAAATTAAAATATGAAATACGAACTAAAAATTGAATTCAAAGACAACGATCAACTAGAAACTGTTATTCAAAAGTCTTATTTTGAAGATGGCACTAAAGGTAAACTTGTAGGTAAAAAAAGTTTTGTTACTATACCCTCAGAAGATCCAATCTCAATTATCTTTAGAGGTCTTAACAATATGACTGTTAAACTCTTGAACGAAGAAATGATTGAAGGTTCTATGAGATGTGTTGTTGATGAACATCAAGACAAAATCAATCTTTATCCAATCAATAACTATTGTATTGTAGAAGATACTAAATATTCTTTCTATTAATTTATGAAATTCGATTTCGAACAAATCAACTTAGTACCGAAAAAGTGTACAGTTGATTCTAGATCTGAGTGTGATACGACTGTTCAGCTTGGAAACCACACTTTTAAAATTCCGGTAATTCCAGCTAATATGGAATGTGTTATTGATGAAAATTTGGCAATTAAGTTAGCACAAAAAGGATACTTTTATGTAATGCACAGATTCGAGACTAATCCTGTCATGTTTACACTTCAAATGAAGTCTAAAGGATTAGTATCATCTATTTCACTTGGTGTTAATGATGACTCTTATAAATGGGTTGATGAACTTAAATCAACTAATATGATACCAGATTTCATAACAATTGATATAGCTCACGGACATTCTATCAAAATGAAGAAAATGATTAAGTATATAAAAAATCATTTACCATCATCTTTTGTTATAGCTGGAAATCTTTCAACTCAAGAAGGAGTAGAAGATTTAGAAAAGTGGGGAGCTGATGCCACCAAGATAGGAATTGGTCCTGGACTTGCCTGTACTACTTGGCCAACTACTGGATTTGGATCTAGAAATTGTCAAGCATCTACAGTTTATAATTGCTCTTTAGTTGCCAAGAAACCAATTATTGCAGATGGTGGTATTAGAGTACCAGGTGATATTGCAAAAAGTGTTGTTTTAGGAGCTACTATGGTAATGATTGGTGGCATGATGTCAGGATTTAAAGATTCACCTGGTAATCTTGTTGAAATTGATGGAAAGAAAAAGAAAGAATTCTGGGGATCGGCTTCACAGTTTCAATCTAAAAAATCGAATAGAATTGAAGGAACTAAATTACTTATTGATTACAAAGATCGTTCTATTTTGGATGAACTCAAATATTTAGAAGAATGTTTACAAAGTTCTATCTCTTATGGTGGTGGTAATAATTTACAGTCTCTTAACAAAGTAAAATGGATATAATATGAATATGTTTTTGAAAAAACTAAAAGAAGAATTATCTAAAGAAGATAAATCAACAATTGATTTTAATAGATGTCTTGAACTATTAAAAGACATTGATCACGAAATAGATATGATTGAATCAGAATCAGATGATTATCAAGAAATGAATATAGACTTGGAGAATGAAGTAGACGAGTTAAAGTATAAGGTTGATGAATTAGAATCAGAAATCGAATACTTTAAAAAAACAAATGCTGAAACTATTGATGATGTCTACAAACAAGAGATATTTGATAATCTATCTAAAAAGTATACTTCCTATCAATTAGAAGAGCTTCTGAAAAAGAGTAATATTTAGTGAAAAAATTACCAATTGATAAAGAAGAAAGAATCAAAGTCTTATCAGATAGAATTGCTAGTTATTCTGATATAGAACTATTAGCAAATGAAAGAAGAGTTTACTTTATAGTTGATCAACCAATTTTTGTACATAAATACTTTGAAGATGGTCAAATAAAGTCTAAGCGTATTTCTGTTCAAACTTTTTTTTTTAATAGGGACTACCATAATGGTTTTTCTAAGACTATTCAAAGAGAATATCAAAATGGTAGATTATTTGTTTTTTATTCCTTGAGAGAAAATATGCTAAGAGGAGCTTTTATTCATAGTGATTCCATCACAGAGGATAGAGGTAAAAGAATTGATGAGATACTTAGTTAATTCCAACCAAAGCCTTAACTGTCTTTAAAATCCGATAATGTTCTTTTCTTGGAAGAAAAGATTCATTCGTATAACCTAAAATTTCCTCTGATTTTTCATCTGTGTGTGATACTTGAAAAGTATAGCTTAACCTATTAGACCACTCTGATCCAAAAGCTCCTTGTAGAACATTAAATCCAAATTTTTCGATTCTATTAAGAATTTTATTTAAGTCAGATTCGAATAGTTCTTTTTCTTCTTTTGTTTCAAACGGTGCAATTTGAAAACTTAAATGAATGAAAAATTTATCAAATCTTTGTATCTGATAGTAACCAGTTTGGGAGAATTGCTTACTACTAATTTTATAAGTTTCTACAAAATCTAAAATTAAATCTTCAATTATTTCTGTATCATCTTTTGATAAAGTTCCCATTGCTTCGTTAAACTGAGTAAAACTAAAAATGTGAGATTCTTTTGCAAGACGACCCCACTCATCCTTAAAAACCCATTTCCATTTTTTAGGTGCATTCTTTCTAGTGCCATATTTTCTTCTTATGGCCCAAATAAATCTTCTTTGTTTTTCAGTTTTTGCAGGCATATTATCTTTTAACAAGTAAGAACCAAGAAGATGTACTCATATTCTTGATTTCGTCTTCTACTTCTTTCATTTCTTCTTTACCATTTGAAATCATATCCGCACTATTGTAGACAACACCACCCGGTAATGTAAAGTTGAAAGTACCTAACATTCTTCCTTGTTGTTGTTTTGCCCAAGCAGTTACATATTTCAAAAAGTAATGATCAACCATTAAACTTTCTAATGGAATATTAATGTAAGCCTCTAATATCAAATGATGTTCAATATTAGTTAATATGTTCAATCTATGTGTTAATTGATTGAAGTGAAACTTAGTTGTATATAAATTCATCTGATTTAACATATCAGCCATAGAATCTATCTGTGTTTTATAAACACCTAATTCACCAATTGTTGTTACATAAGATGATAAATAAGGTTGATTTGTAACCCCTAAGTTAACAGATAAGTTTGGAACATTTATACCTAATTGTAATAAGTTTTGATTACTCATTTTATAAATCCAAGAAATAGATTGAATTTCACATGGTAATTCAATATATTTGAAGTTTGTATATTCAGCAGTACTAAATGCTGCTTTGTCAATAAAATAATACATTTTACTAACTGCATATTGATAATTCTGATAAAACCATCTGTTAGCTCTTGTCTCAATAAACTGTCTAATAGCATGGTCTGGTAAGTTTTTCGGTAAAGCACCTCCAACAGTAACATCGGTCTGGACTAAATCAATAAACTCCTCAATTGAAATTACACTCATATTAATTTCTATTTTTTATTATATATTAATTAATTTATTAGACAAATAAATATCAGTAAGATATAATTAGTATGAATAATTATAATACAATTTTAAAATACTTCAATCTTTTCTCAAATAAAGATTTAAGTGGACTATCTGAACTATTTGATGATAATGTAACTCTTACTGATTGGGAAATAAGTGCTATTGGTAAAGAAAAGGTACTTGAGTGTAATTCAAATATATTTAAGTCAGCTCAATCCTTAAAAGTTGATGTTTTAGAAATCCTCCAAAAAGATCTTACTTTTGCGTGTCAACTAATAATTACAGTAAACTCTAAGGAAAAATTAGAAGTAATTGATTTTATTAAATTTAACCAAAATGGAAAAATAATATCTGTTAAAGCTTATAAAGGATAAATTTCAAAGTTTGTTAAGTTAATATATATTATATGAAACACTTAACAAACTTTGAAAACTTTGAAGATCTTAAAGAAACTACAGACAACTGGTCTGAGTTTAATGAGTCTTATAATAAACCAAGAGCAGGTGGAAAAAGAAGATGGTCTGTTAAATACAAGAAATCAATTAATTGTTCTAATCCAAAAGGATTTAGTCAAATCCAGTATTGTAAGAGAAAAAGAAGAGGCGGTAAGTATAAATCCTAATTTATCTCGGAAAATCTAATCCTCTTTCAACAACATTCATTTTATAAGTTTCTGGCTTGAATAGATCAAGAGTGTATTTAATTGCTTTATCAACATCAAAATCTTTACAAGAAAAAATATCTATGAATGTATAGTTTTTTTCTTGAAATGAATGAACAGATAAATGACTTTCAGCAATGATGACTATGCCTGTAATACCTTTGTCCTCTGGGACTAATCCAGAATAAGGGAAAACATAAGGTTGAGTTATTGGTGTCATACCGATCATTTCTGGTAAAACTTTTAGATAATTAAAGTGTAATTCATAATTTTCTAAAACTTCTTTCGGACATCCTTTAAGGTCTAATGTCAAGTGTGGACCAAAACTCTTTTGACTCATTTTTTATTATATTTTTTATTATATATCAGAAATCCTTGTTTAATTAGAATTTTATTTTTTTTGAATAAATAAACAATTATTTATTTTATAAATACAATTAAAACAAATAAAAAAGTTTATGAAACAAGAACCAATACTAACACCAAATCCTAATCGTTATGTTATCTTTCCTATCAAACATCAGGATATCTGGGAACAATACAAAACATCAGAACATTTGTTCTGGACAGCTGAAGAAATCGATTTAGCTCAAGACTTGACCGACTGGAACGAAAAACTAAATGAAGACGAAAAACACTATATCAAAATGATTTTAGCTTTTTTCGCAGCATCAGATGGTATTGTAAATCAAAACTTGGCTCAAAACTTTGTTAACGAAGTTCAATATCCAGAAGCAATGTTTTACTACGGATTTCAAATCATGATGGAAAATATTCACTCTGAAACCTATTCACTTTTAATTGATACTTATATCAAAGATGAATCAGAAAGAATTAAGTTGTTCAACGCAATTGAACACATTCCATCAATCATGAAAAAAGCTCAGTGGGCTATTAAATGGATCGATTCACCAAATTTCACAGAAAGATTAGTAGCTTTCGCAGCAGTAGAAGGAATTTTCTTTTCTGGAGCTTTTTGTTCAATCTTCTGGCTTAAGAAAAGAGGATTGATGCCGGGTCTTTCATTCTCAAATGAACTTATTTCTCGTGATGAAGGAATGCATTGTAAGTTCGCTACTTTACTTTATAATAAACATATTATAAACAAACTATCTGA
>JACCDW011284105.1_pt1 | contig 10911 bp, 10 predicted proteins | sample 7449781 | NCBI WGS metagenome assembly JACCDW01 (sample SAMN15323449, study PRJNA562643) | freshwater metagenome | isolation source: river surface water | place: USA:Blue River Watershed | collected 2017-08-18
CTGACCATGGGCAAGGGGATCGCCGGAGGCTTCCCGTTTGCCGCGTTCGCCATGACTGAATCGGTGGCGGCAGGCGTCAGCAAGGGGGATCACGGCGGCACTTACTGTGGCAATCCACTCGGTTGCGCGGCCGCGTTCGCTGTGGTGACGCATCTTCTGGAACAGAACGTCGCCGGGCGCGTGACCGACATGGGGAAGCTGGCAATGGCGCAGCTGCAGGCGCTGGCGCAGAAGTATCCGGAGTTCATGATGGAAGTGCGCGGTCGCGGCTTGCTGGTTGGAATCCAGATGCACAGTGACGCGCAGGTCAGCGAGCTGACTGAGTGCTGCCTCGCGCTCGGATTGATGGTGACGCCGACCCGCAATGCTGTACTCAGGATTATTCCGAATCTGTTAATTACCGAAGCGGAACTGCTCAGCGGACTCGCGCTGCTTGAGTCGGCGCTCCAGCTCATGCGCCCGGCAACCATAGGTTTTGCTTCAGGCATCCGCTAGTATGGCCGCCAGTCATGAGTTGATCATTCAATTAAGGCAGCCAGATGCTGGTTGACGAGGAGGGGAGATGCAAAACACCAAGGTCCTGCTGGCGAAACGGCCCGTGGGCGAACCAGATGACAGCTGTTTCGAGATCGTGCAGGCGGAAGTGCCGCCATTGCTGCCGGGGCAATTGCTGATAAAGGTGCTGTGGTTGTCGCTGGACCCATACATGCGGGGGCGCATGAACGATGTGAAGTCCTACGCCAAGCCCGTCGGTATCGGCGAAATCATGGTGGGCGAGTCGGCGGGCATCGTGATTGCGTCGCGCTCGGACAAGTTTCAGGTGGGGGATTACGTCACCGCTCATATGGGCTGGCAGAGCCTCATTGTGGTTGACGACAACGCGCCCCGGTTGATGAAGGTGGATCTCGACAATGGCTCTCTGTCGGCACATCTGGGCGTGGTCGGGATGCCAGGTCGCACCGCCTATTTCGGTCTGCTGGAAGTGGGCAAGCCGGTGGCCGGTGAGACGCTGGTCGTGTCCGCCGCCTCTGGGGCAGTGGGTTCGGTAGTGGGGCAGCTCGGCAAGATCCTCGGACTGCGCGTCGTCGGCATTGCAGGCGGGCCGGACAAATGCCGTTATGTCACCGAAGAGCTGGGTTTCGATGTCTGCATCGATTACAAGGCCGGCACGCTGGCGCGGGAGCTGGCACAGGCCTGTCCGCACGGCATCGACATCTATTTCGAAAATGTCGGCGGCGACGTTACCCGCGCCGTCGCGCCACTCCTGAACAAGGGGGCCAGAGTGCCCGTGTGCGGGTATGTCTCCAGCTATAACGATGCCGACATCACCAAGACCGTGACGCCATTCGACATTCTCAAGGATGCGCCGAATGTGCCCGAGCATCGCTTCATTCTGGTGTCGGAATGGATCGACCGCTGGCCTGAAGCGACCGTGCAGCTGGGCCGCTGGGTCAGGGAGGGCCGAATCAAGTATCGGGAAAGTATCGGCACAGGTCTGGAGAATGCGCCGGAGCTGTTCCGGGGATTGTTGCGCGGCAGGAATTTCGGCAAGCAGCTGGTGAAGATCGCCGAGGAGTGAGTGTTATTTCGCATCGGAGATGACCGAACATGTGCCGGCAAATTACCGCAAGGACATTGGGCAGTGCCATAAAAAACTTGTTCCGTATTACGTCAATTGCTAACTTGTGAGAATGCTGCAAGGTGCTATTTTTATTCGTGATATCAATTATTTGAACGCGTGATTTCTGAAAGGGGGCGAGGTGAGCTTATTCGATTTGACAGGGAAAGTGGCACTGATCACGGGCTCAACCAAGGGCATAGGTCTGGCGATTGCCAGGCGCATGGCCCAGGCCGGAGCCCGGGTGGTGATCTCCAGCAGAAATCAGGACGCCTGTGACGAGGTGGCCAGCGCCATCAATGCCGATGGTGGCGAAGCGGTCGCCATCGCCTGCAATATCAATTACAAAGAGCAGCTGCGCTTGCTGGTCGAGAAGACCTCGGCGCATTTCGGTGGTATCGACATTCTGGTCTGCAATGCCGCGCTTAACCCGTATTACGGCGCATCGCAGGACATTCCCGATGACGCCTTCGACAAGATCATGAATGCCAACATCGGCAGTGCGCACCGTCTCTGCCAGCTGACTCTGCCAGGCATGGCAGCCAGAGGCGGTGGGGCGGTGATTATTGTCTCCTCGATCGCCGGGCTCAAAGGCAGTACCGTCCTCGGCGCCTACGGCATCTCCAAAGCGGCCGACATGCAGATGGCCCGTAATCTCGCTGTCGAGTGGGGGCCCCGGAATATCCGCGTCAACTGCATCGCGCCCGGGCTGATACGCACCGACTTCGCCCGCGCGCTCTGGGAGAATCCCGAGACCTATGCCGCCACGGTGGCGAAGTATCCCTTGCGCCGCATCGGCGAGCCCGATGAGATTGCCGGCGCCGCTATCTTTCTGGCCTCCCAGGCTGGCAGTTTTACCACTGGGCAGACGTTCGTCATCGATGGTGGCGGGACCATTGCCGATTAGTGTTGTCCCCCTGAATGCTGTCACTTTGAAAATGGTAGGAGACTGAGAACATGATGGACCTGGGCCTGTCGGCAGAAATGGTGGAAATTCGGGAAAAGATTCGTCGCTTCGTGGAAGTGGACGTGGCCGCTGTCGAGCACGACTATCATGCCGATATCGACGTCGGTGACCGCTGGTCGCACACCCCGCGCCAGGAAGAGATCATGGAAGGCTTGAAGCAGAAGGCGCGCGCTCTCGGGCTGTGGAATTTCTTCCTGCCCAGGAGCCAGGGCGGCGCAGGCATCAACAACCTGGAGTATGCCCATCTCGCCGAGATCATGGGGCGCAGCCGTCTGGCATCCGAGGCATTCAACTGCAGCGCGCCGGATACCGGGAACATGGAGGTGCTGGAGCGCTATGGTTCCGAAGAGCAGAAGGAGCAGTGGCTGAAGCCATTACTCGCCGGCACTATCCGTTCGGCGTTTGCCATGACCGAGCCGGATGTGGCCTCGTCGGACGCGACCAATATCGCCACCACGGCGGTGCTCGAGGGTGACGAGTGGGTCATCAACGGAGAGAAATTCTATATCTCCGGCGCGGGCGACAAACGCTGCAAGATCATGATCGTCATGGTGGTTACCGACCCGGATGCGCCGAAATACAATCGGCAGTCGCAGATACTGGTCCCCATGGATACCCCCGGTGTCGAGATTGTCAGGCCGATGGAAGTGTTCGGGCGGGACGATGCCCCGCACGGCCACATGCATATCCGCTATCGCAACGTTCGCGTGCCACAGAAGAACATCATCCTCGGCCGTGGTCGCGGCTTCGAGATCTCCCAGGGTCGTCTCGGGCCGGGCCGCATTCACCACTGCATGCGCTCCATCGGCGCGGCAGAGAAGGCGTTGCAACTGATGTGCGAGCGCTCGTTGAGCCGTCAGGCCTTTGGCAAGCCGCTGGCAGAGCTCGGCGGCAATTACGACGCCATCGCCGACAGCCGCATCGAGATCGAAATGTGTCGACTGCTGGTCTTCAAGGCGGCCCACCTGATGGACACCATCGGCAACAAGGCTGCCCGCGATGCGATCTCGCAGATCAAAGTAGCGGTGCCGAACATGGCGCTGCGGGTGATCGATCGAGCGATTCAGATGCATGGCGCCGCTGGCGTGTCGCAGGATTTTCCGCTGGCGGCACTGTGGACCAGTCAACGCACGCTGCGCCTGGCGGATGGCCCGGATGAAGTGCATCGACGCGTCGTCGCCAGGGCCGAGCTGGCCAGATACGTCAAGTAGGACGAGGCTTCAAGATTGACCCGCCCCGCTCAGAGCACTGATCCGGGCCGCACCCGATGGCGTATTCTGTCGCCAGGAATCACAGAGTACTGACGCCATAATCGGGGACACATATTGAAAATCGCCATCATCGGATCGGGTATTTCCGGTCTCAGCGCTGCCTATCTCCTGCATGAACACCACGAGATCACCCTCTACGAGTCCGCGGATCGTCTGGGCGGCCACACCGCTACCGTCGAGGTCGATGCGGGAGGCCAGACTCAGCGTATCGACACCGGCTTCATCGTTTACAACGACTGGACCTACCCCAACTTCATTCGCCTGATGAACGAGGTAGGTGTCACTTCGCGGCAGTCCGACATGAGTTTCAGCGTCAGTTGCGAGCGCACCGGTCTGGAGTTCGCCGGGGTAGATGGGCGCCTCAGCCTGCTCAACGGCCTGTTCGCGCAGCGGCGCAATCTGTTGTCGCCTTCCTATCTCGGCATGCTGCTCGACATCGTGCGCTTCAACAGTCTGGCGGTGGCCGATGTCGAAGACGGCCGCATCGATCCGCACATGAACCTGCGTGACTATGTGCAGCACCATGGTCTGGGCAAGCAGTTCACCGAGTTCTATCTGATCCCCATGGCGTCGGCCATCTGGTCGACACCATTCGCACAGATGTACGATTTTCCGATGCGTTTCATGCTCCCGTTCATGTACCGGCACGGCCTGCTGAGTGTCAGCAAACGGCCCAAGTGGCGCACCATCGTGGGCGGCTCCAGCAGCTACCTTGGCCCGCTCAGTGCCGGCTTCGCGGACCGTATCCGCCTTCGCACGCCAGTCACACGAGTGGAGCGTTTCGAGGAGCACGTACTGATTCATGCACTCAGTGACGGTGAGGTGCAGAGCGAACGTTATGATCAGGTGATCTTCGCCTGCCACAGTGATCAGGCGCTGGCCTTGTTGCGAGATGCCTCAGCTACCGAGATGGCGACGCTGTCGGCCATTCGCTATCAGGACAATGAGGTGGTGCTGCACACCGACGTCGGACAGCTGCCCCGCAATCGACGCGCCTGGGCGAGCTGGAACTATCGCCTGACTCCAGGCTGCGAGGACGCGCTGCCGATCATCACGTATGACATGAACCGCCTGATGGGCCTCGAGTCCAGCGAACGCTACTGCGTGACGCTGAACAACACAGCGGGGATCGCGCCCGACAAGATCAAGCAGCGGTTCGTCTATGCCCATCCGATCTTCACGCAGGCGGGTGTCGACGCGCAGGAGCGCTGGCAACAGGTGAACGGGCAGCGCCGCACTTGGTTCTGCGGCGCGTGGTGGGGCAAGGGATTTCACGAGGATGGGGTCAACAGCGCCATCAAAGTCGCCAAGGCGCTCGGTTGCGCCAGTGACTGGGAATGATCAGGACAGCCAGTCGAACGAGCGCACCAGCGCCGTCAGCTTGAAGCCGCGCGGGGCGTCGTTGTGATTGACCTCGTCGGCAGGAGCGGGTCTTGTCCCCTCCAGCTCGGAGCTCGTGCTGCCTGGTCCGAACAGCACCCGCGTCGTAAAGGTGTCCAGATCGAACTGCACCAGACTGGCTTGTTCGTCGAGTGGCAGCATGGCCGCCGGGGTGATGCGCGGGCTCTGGGCAAACAGCAGGGCGCGGTCGATGGGTGACCACTGCAGGTTATAGATGGCATCCTCCGTGGTGAACACGGTAATCGGCGAACTCGGAAGCTGTGTGGAGCCGAGGATCAGGCTGGAGCCCTGATCGTGGTATCGGACATAGGCAAACAACCCGCCATCCCTGGAAACCACCGGTTGGGAGGCATCCAGTTTTTCAATCTCCACGAGCATCTCACCATTCTGATTGCTGCCCTGTGCGGCCACCTTTTCCAGTCGTCCGTCGAGCAATGCGTCGAAGGCTGCCTGACTGCTGACGTGGATGTCGGCCAGAGCAACGGCTTCTGTTTCAGCATCGGGGTTGGAAAACGGCATCTGCAGGCTGCCCAGCAGTACGGCCGTCACAGCGAAGGAAGCAGCCAGAGCGATGTTTCTGGCAGATAGCATCAGTCCCGGCCAGCGGCCCGCAGTTGCGTACACTGGTTCGCGGACAAGTCCCTCTTCGGTGCGTTCTGCATGGACAGGTTCTTCGTGAACAGGTTCAAGGTACTCGCGCACCTTGCAGTCCGCGCACAGACGGTAGCCTGTCTTGGGAATGGTATCGATGAAGCGCGTGCTGCTGCCCGGCAATGCAAGCTGCTTACGCAGTTCGGAAACCGCTCGTGTCAGAGAGTTTTCATTGACGATGACCCGTGGCCAGAGCTGGTTCATGAGTTCCTCGCGGCTGAACACCCGCTGGGGTGCTGCGGCGAGCAGACTCAGCAGATGCATCAGGCGCGGCTCCAGGGAGCGGTGCTGCTGAGCGCCGGTCAGGTCGATCAGTTCATTGCTGTCGGGCCTGACCAGCCAGCCGTCGAGACAGAAAGCCAGTTCGCGTGCGGTCGGACATCCGCCTGCATGCGAGGTGAACGATAGCGCGACCGATTCTGCAGTTTTTTCAGCACCCTTGCTGTTCATTATTCGCCCCTGCCCTGCATGATTCTCTCAGGTGTATTGGAAACCTTTCCAGCCTTTGACATCCATATGGTCGCTCTTGTTCAAATTCAAGTGTGCAAATTCAAGCGACATTTTGATTGTCAGTATGCATATGTGTACGCACATCGCGCTCAACTCCTGTCGCGATTCTAGACGAATTTTCACTGTGCGCGCCGCTCGCGCTGCATTCTTCACCTTTTCTGGATATTAAATTCATGCCTTCCTCAGGTTTTTTGTCCGCGTCCTCCCTAGATTAGGCCCATACAAGGTGCGTCGGACGCCGACACCGTTTAAACACCTATTTAACAAGAGGACTGGAAGATGAAGAAGTTGCTGGCAGTCAGTTTGATTCTGATGTCCATGACAGGTCTGAGCGCAGCTGGCCTGGGGGTTTCGAAAGCCCAGGCGTTGAGTGAAGAGGCGAGCAATGGGGGTGTGCCGTCATTGGCCCCCATGCTGGAGAACGTCACGCCAGCGGTGGTGATTGTCTCTACTTCGCAGCAGGCGGCGGCGCCTGAGCAGCTGCGCTATTTCAACGAGGAGGAGCTGCGTCGCTTCTTCAGTAACCCGGACGGGCAGTTACCGCCTGATGTTCCGCGCGGCAATGGCCGGGGAGGACAGGTACGGGGCACCGGTTCAGGGGTGATCGTTGACGCCGACAAGGGCTACATCGTGACCAATCACCACGTCATCGACAACGCCGATGAAATCACCGTCGCTCTGCAGGATGGCCGGGAATATGACGCCAAATTGATCGGCAGTGATGCCAGTACGGATGTTGCCCTGCTGCAGATCGAGGCCGACGGGCTCCAGGCGTTGAGCTTCGCCAATATCGACAACCTGCGGGTTGGCGACTACGTGGTGGCGATCGGCAATCCCTTCGGCATTGGCCAGACAGTGACCTCCGGCATCGTCAGTGCGCTGGGGCGTGGCGGACTGAACAACGAGAACTACGAAGACTTCATCCAGACCGATGCCGCCATCAATGTCGGCAATTCCGGCGGCGCGCTGGTCGACCTCGAGGGGCGTCTGATCGGCATCAACACCGCCATCATCAGCGGCAGTGGCTCCAGTGCGGGTATCGCCTTTGCCGTCCCCGTGGACATGATTGCTGCCGTGATGGAGCACCTGGAACGTGACGGCGAAGTGCGTCGCGGCCAGCTCGGCGTGCAGATACAGGACCTGACCAGTGCCATGGAGTCCACGCTCAACACTGGGGCGGGCAAGGGTGCGCTGGTGACCAGCGTGGTCCCCGGCAGTGCTGCAGAAGCGGCGGGCATCCAGGTGTCTGATGTGATCGTCGAGATTGCTGGCCGCAAGGTCGAGAGTGGTCGTGAGCTGCGCAACATTGTCGGCCTTCTGCGTCGCGGCGAGGAAGTCGATCTGGTGCTGTTCCGTGACGGCAGTCGTGAGCAGATCAAGGCCGTCATCGGTGGCGAGGACAGGAGCGTGGCTGCCGCGCAGAGCGACGCCGAGGAAGGCAGGGGGCTCGACGAGCCGGATTTCCAGGGGGCCATGCTGCGCACACTGGATCCTGCCAGCGCGATCGCCAGAGCCGCAGGGGCGAGTGCGGGCATCGAGGTGCTGCAGGTCGAGGAGCAGAGTCCGGCGTTTCGTGCCGGTCTGCGCCCCGGCGACATCATTCAGGAGGTGAATCGCAGCGCCGTCTCCACACTGGGCGAGTTCAATGCCATGGTTTCCGAGGAATCGCAGGTCACCGTGCTGGGGGTGCTGCGCGAGGGACGACAGCTGTTGGTCATCCTCTCCTGATCCACACACAGGTGTGACGCGTATCTATCGGCATACGGTTCAAGTACGGCAGTTTCAGTACCTCAATTTTAGTACGGCAGTTTTGAAGAGTTTGACGCAGGAAGGTTTTGCAGGACGGTGCCTACCTTTGGCCGACCGCGGGGAAACTCCGGTCGGTTTTTTTTTTGCTTCCGCTATCGCTTGCCTGCGTGCTATTTTCCAGCGCCAACCGAATTCCACGAACCCTTTCTGCCAACCACACTGATTCCCGGGGAGTACACTTGGTTTCCAACATCCGCCACGCCTGCCGACAGGTCTCCGGACCGCTCGGCCTTGTGATAACCGTTCTTGCCTTGCTGTTCACTTCCCCGGCAGTCCTGATTGCTCAGGAGCAGCCGTCCCCCAACACCGAGTTCGGCGCTTTCGAACAGTGGCTGGAGGGCGAAATCAATACGCGCGGTATTCCGGGTGTCGCCATGGGCATTGTGACTTCGGACGCCGTGCTGGATGTGCGGACCTGGGGAGTCAGATCGCGGGACGGAGTGGCACCTGTCGATGCGCAAACGGTGTTTCGTATTGCATCCGTCTCCAAGACCTTCGCCGGTGCGGTGGCTGCGCTGCTGGTACATGACCGCAAGCAGCAATGGGATACCCCGCTGATCACGTTGTTGCCGCAGTATCACATCGGCACCGAACCGGCCAGCAAGGATATGACCTTGCGCCATGTGCTCAGCCACACCACCGGCCTGATGCCCCACGCCTACTCGAATATGCTGGATGCCGGGGTCGCCTATGACAAGATTCAGGAGAAGTTTCAGGAGATCCCCACCGTCTGCCCGCCTGGCCGCTGCTATGGCTACCAGAACGTGGTGTTCTCGCTGGTGTCCGATGTGGTGGAAGTTTCCGAGCACCAGACCTACGAGGAGTTCGTACAGACACGGATTCTCACGCCGCTGGGGATGAAGAACGCTTCGCTGGGACTGGAGGGTTATGCGGGCCGCGAGAACGTCAGCTCGCCCCATCAGTTCGGGGGCGAGCACTGGCGCGTTGCCACCACCAATGCCGCGTATTACACCGTAGGCCCTGCGGCTGGCGTCAACGCCAGCGTCGAGGACATGATGCTGTGGGCGCAGGCCAATCTCGGTGCCTTTCCGGCGGTGCTGCCTCCTGAAGTACTGGCGGAACAGCATGCGCCGGTCGTCGAGACGCCCAGCGGCAACTACTTCAATCGCTGGCCTCGATTAGAGAAAGCCTGGTACGGGCTGGGCTGGCGTGTCTTCGATTATGGTGGCAGACGAGTGATTCACCACGGCGGTGGTGTGCGTGGCTTCCGCTCCGAGGTAGTTTTGGTGCCGGAACTGGATATCGCCATGGTGGTGCTGTTCAACGCCGAGACTCCAGTCGCCAACGAGGTCGTGCCCATGTTTCTCGATACGGTCATGCCGACCGATGCGGAGGACGCCCCATGAATCCAGTCATCGATCTTCTGATGTCACATCGCAGTATCCGCAAGTACACCGCTCAGCCCATTGCGCCGGAACTGCTGGAGCAGCTGGTACATGCTGGACAGGCGGCTGCCACATCGAGCTTTCTGCAGGGCGCTACCATCATCCGGGTGCGCAATCCCGACAGTCGTCGCAAGCTGGCGGTGTTCGCCGGTAATCAGCCTTATGTGGAAACGGCGGCAGAGTTCCTGGTGTTCTGTGCCGACCTGAAGCGGCCGGGCAATGCCTGCCGGCAGTATGACAAACCCTTTGCCGGGGACTACACCGAACACTTCATCATCGCCACCGTCGATGTCGCCCTGATGGCGCAGAACATCGTGGTGGCGGCCGAGTCGGCCGGGCTGGGCATCTGCTACATCGGCGGCATCCGCAACAACCCTCGCGAAGTCTCCGATCTTCTGCAGCTGCCGCAGGGTGTCTATCCGGTGTTCGGGCTGTGCCTCGGTTATCCCGACCAGAACCCGGAAATCAAGCCGCGTCTGCCGTTGCAGGTCATTCTCAAGGAGGATGTCTACGGCGAGGATGGCGATGCGGAACAAATTGCGCTCTACGACGAACAGGTGCGGGAGTATTACCGGCAGCGCACCGGCGGCGGCCACGGCATCTGCTGGAGTGAACAGGTGGCTTCATTGCTCAGCGAGAAGGCGAGACCGCAGATGCGGCAGTTTCTTGCTGAGCAGGGCTTCACGATACGTTGAATTCAGGCGGTGACCTTGCGCATTGACCAGAGGCCTTTCAAACAATTCTGGCGCTGCGCAGCGCCTTGATCTCTTCTTCCGAGTAACCCAGCTCCCCTAGAATCCGGTCGGTATGTTCGCCCAGCGTCGGCGCGCGATGACGAATCGAAGGGGGCGTCAGCGACAGGCTCACCGGAGGTTTCATCACGGGCGCCGGGTGCGGCAGGCCGGGGTAGTCGATACGCTGCAGCATGGCGGCTGCCGCCACATGCGGATCATCGAGCACATTCTGCGGAGACATCACCGGCCCCGCCGGAAGCCGTGCCGCTTCCATCTCTGCCAACACCTCGGCGCTGCTGCGCTCGGCACACCAGCGGGACAGGCGCTCACTGATGATGGCGCCGTTGTCACCGCGACTGATGTCATCCTTGAAACGCGGATCGTCCAGCCAGTGTGGTTCTCCCATCAACGCCACCTAGCGCTCGAACAGCGGGCCGCCGACGCTCTGCACCAGCACCCAGCCGTCGCGGGTTCTGAAGGTATCGGCGGGCGCGGAGGTCTGCGAGCGATTCAATGTTGCCGTGCGGTTCACTGCAATGGCGTC
>JACCDW011361530.1_pt1 | contig 10910 bp, 10 predicted proteins | sample 7449781 | NCBI WGS metagenome assembly JACCDW01 (sample SAMN15323449, study PRJNA562643) | freshwater metagenome | isolation source: river surface water | place: USA:Blue River Watershed | collected 2017-08-18
AAACTTTACGTCGGCAACCTGCCCTATTCCGTTCGTGACGGCGACCTGGAGCAAGCCTTCGGCGCGTTCGGTGCAGTCACCAGCGCCAAGGTCATGATGGAGCGCGACACCGGCCGCTCCAAAGGTTTCGGTTTTGTCGAGATGGGCAGCGACGCCGAAGCACAAGCCGCCATCGAAGGCATGCACGGCCAGTCCCTGGGCGGCCGCAGCCTGGTGGTCAACGAAGCCCGCCCCATGGAGCCGCGTCCCCCGCGCTCGGGCGGCGGTGGTTTCGGTGGCCCGCGCCGTGAAGGCGGCGGTGGCGGTTACGGCGGTGGCGGTGGCGGCGGCTATGGCGGCGGCCGCCGTGAAGGTGGCGGCGGCTACGGCGGCGGCGAAGGTGGTGGCGGTGGTTTCCGCAGCCCCTACGGCACCGGCCCGCGCGGCGGTGGTCGCCGTGAAGGCGGTGGCGGTGGTGGTGGCGGTTACGGCGGCGGCTACTGAGCCCTCAGCGCACAAACAAAAGGCCCTTCGGGGCCTTTGTCGTTGCTGGGTTCAGCCTGCGGTGTGGCGGTGTTTGCGCGGGCGCCCCTGCAACAGGCGGTCCCACAGCGCATCGGGCAAGAGCCGCATCAGCCGGGCCACCCCGGCCATCGGCCAGGGGATGACGCGAAAAGAAACGCCGGCGTCGATGGCGCGCCAGGCTTGCCGGGCAAAAGCCTCGGGCTGCATCAAAAACGGCATCGGGTAGCGGTTACGCGCCGTCAAGGGCGTGGCCACATAGCCGGGCGCGAGGGTGCTCACGCGCACGCCGCTGCCGCGCAGCTCGCCGCGCAGGCTCTCGGCGTAAGCGATGACGGCCGACTTGCTGGCGCAGTAGGCCGCATGCCCCGGCAGGCCGCGGATGCCGGCCACACTGGCGATGGCCACCAGCCGGCCTGCACCGCGCGCGCGCATGGCCGCCACAAAAGGCTGGAAGGTGTGCGCCACCCCCAGCACATTGGTGCGCAGGACCTGTTCGAACACCGGCAAATCTTCGGCTTCGGCACTGTCCACACCCAGGCTGATGCCCGCGTTGGCGACCACCACATCGGGCAGACCGCACTGCGCCTGGCAATCGCGCGCCACAGCCTGCATGGCCGCGACATCGCCCACATCGGCAGGCCAGACCCACCAGCGCCCGGCCCAGGCGGGCTGCGCCTGCAGGCGCGCGCGCAACTCGGCCTCGCGCCGCGCCAGCAAAGCCACGCGCCAGCCGCGCTGCAAAGCCTGCTCGGCCAAGGCCAAGCCAATGCCGCTGGAGGCACCGGTGATGAGCACCAGGGGCGCCGCCATCGCCTTCACTTCGCCTTTTGCGGCTGCAAGAGCCCGCGCACGCGGCCGCTGAGCTGGTACTGGCCGGTTTTCATGTTGAAGTCCATCGCGTTGGCGCTGAAGCGGTCGCCATCGCGCACGATCTGTACCGGCTGGTCCGAGAGCAAACGCTCCTGCTTTTGCAGGGCCACCACCTGCTCCCCGCGCAGCTCCAGGCGCGGCACCTGGCCCTGGGCCGGGCGCAGCACATGCACCTGACCCAGCAGGGTCACGCGCTCGCCATCGTCGGTGGCGATGCCGCGCAAGGCCTGGGCCTGGACCTCCTGACCGGCCTCGTTGCGGGCGGCAAAACGGACGCGGTCAATGTGCAGCTCCTGGCTGTCGGGGTAGTGGCGCGCCTCGTCGCCGCTGAGCTGGCGGATGCGCTGGCCCTGGGCGTTGAAGGCTTCGGTGGCAAAGTGGGCCAGGTGGTAATCGGGGTCCTTGCGCAGCTCTTTGGTCGGCGGCGCACGCCAGAGCTCGGGCATGCTGCGCACCAGCCACCAGCTGCCCATGGCCAGCAGCGCCATCACCACGAGCGGCAGGTACAGCGTGAGCCGGTCAATGGCCCGGCGCAAGCGCAGCCACAGGCTCATGCCGAGGGGCCTTTGTGCGCGTTGACGCCCACCTGGGCCAGCAAGCGCGCATAGTGGCCGCCGGCCACCAGCAGCAGATCACACAGCGCGCGCGCAGCGCCCTCGCCACCGCGCTCGGCAGTGATGTGGTGTGCGATCGCCTTGTTTTGCGCATGCGCGTTGGGGGGCGCGCAGGCGAAGGCCGCGCGCTGCATCAGCGGCAGATCGGGCCAATCGTCGCCCATGGCGGCGGCCTGCGACCAATCGAGGCCCAGCTCGGTCAGCATGGCCTGTGCCGCCGGCAATTTGTCTTCGGTGCCAAAGCGCGCGTGCGCGATGCCCAGCGCCTTCATGCGCAGACGCAGCGGCGCCGAATCGCGCCCGGTGATCACCGCAGGCGTGATGCCCGCCTGCTGCAAGAGCTTGAGGCCCTGCCCGTCGAGCACCGAAAAACGCTTGAGCGATTCGCCCTCGCCATCGAAATACAGGCCGCCATCGGTGAGCACGCCATCGACGTCAAAAAAGACCACCCGAATGCCCTGCGCTTGCAGCAGCAGCTCAGGGGGGTGGTTCAAAACCGGCACCAGAGCTTGCATCAGATCACCTTGGCACGCATGAGGTCGTTGCTGTTGAGCGCGCCACACAGCACCCCCGCTTCGTCGACCACCAGGATGCTGGTCACGCGGTGCTGCTCCATCAGGTCTGCGGCTTCGACGGCCAGCGCGTCCTGTCGCACGGTGCGCGGCTGCGCGTGCATGACCTCGCCCGCGCTCAATGCGCGCAGGTCCTGGCCCTTTTCGATCAGGCGGCGCAAATCACCGTCGGTGAAGATGCCCACGGGTTGACCCGCCGCATCCACGATGGCCGAGGCGCCCAGGCCTTTGTGGCTCATCTCGCGCATGAGCTCGGAAAAGCTCGCCTGCGGCGCCACGCGCGGCACTTGCTCGCCAGTGCGCATCACATCGGCCACATGGGTGAGCAGGCGCCGGCCCAGCGCGCCGCCCGGGTGCGAGCGCGCAAAGTCCTCGGGCTTGAAGCCACGCGCGTCCAGCAAGGCCATGGCCAGCGCATCGCCCAGCGCGAGTTGCGCGGTGGTGCTTGCGGTGGGGGCCAGGTTGTGCGGGCAGGCCTCCTTGTCGACCGAGCTGTCGAGCACCACGTCGGCATGCCGGGCCAGCGAGGACGACAGGCCGCCGGTCATGGCGATCAGGGGCACGCCCTGGCGCTTGAGCACCGGCAGGATGGCGACCAGCTCTTCGCTCTCGCCGCTGTTGGAAATCGCCAGCACCACGTCGACGGCCTTGATCATGCCCAGGTCGCCATGGCTGGCTTCGGCCGGGTGCACAAACATCGCCGGCGTGCCGGTGGAAGCCAGCGTGGCCGCGATCTTGCGGCCGATGTGGCCGCTCTTGCCCATGCCGCTCACCACCACGCGCCCGCGCGCGGCCAGCGCCATCTGCACCGCGCGCACAAAGCGCTCGTCCAAACGGCTCTTGAGTCCGATCAAGGCGGCGGCCTCGATGTCGAGCGTGTCCCGCGCCAGTTGCAGCAGGTGGGAGTCAGAGAGGGTCATGCGGGCATTTTATCGGTGCCCCCCTGAAATAGTGGTCTGCCCGCCGCAGACCGGCACATTCCGTTGGTAGGATCAAGCCATGAGTTCGCTCGAGCTGACCCTGCTGTACCTGCTGGCCGCCGTGCTGGGCGTGGTGGGCTGTCGCATGCTGCGCCTGCCACCGATGCTGGGCTACCTGGCCGTGGGCGTGCTGATCGGCCCCAATGCGCTGGCGCTGGCGCACAACTCGGCTGGCATCCAGCACTTGGCCGAGTTCGGCGTGGTGTTCCTGATGTTCGTGATCGGGCTGGAGTTCAACCTGCCCAAGCTGCGCGCGATGCGGCGGCATGTGTTTGGCCTGGGGCTGCTGCAGGTCTTGCTGACCCTGCTGATCGTCACGCTCGCTTCCCTGTTCCTGGCCACGCTGGCGCCCAGCCTGTGGAAGATGGAGTGGCAAACCGCGCTGGCACTGTCGGGCGCCATGGCCATGAGCAGCACCGCGATCGTGGTCAAGCTCATGATCGACCGCATGGAGCTCGAATCCGAGCACGGCAAGCGCGTCATGGGCGTGCTGCTGTTCCAGGATCTGGCGGTGGTGCCGCTCCTGGTGCTGATCCCGGCGCTCGGTTCGCCGCCCAACGAGCTGGCCTGGGCCCTGGGCAAGGCCGCGCTCAAAGCGATCGTGCTGATCACGCTGCTGCTGACCGGGGGCCAGCGCCTGATGCGCTGGTGGCTCACCCTGGTGGCACGGCGCAAGAGCGAAGAACTCTTTGTGCTCAACCTCTTGCTGGTCACGCTGGGGCTGGCCTGGCTGACCGAGCTGGCCGGACTGAGCCTGGCGCTGGGCGCCTTCATCGCCGGCATGCTGATCTCGGAGACCGAGTACAAGCACCAGGTGGAGCTGGACATCCGGCCCTTCCACGATGTGCTGCTGGGCCTGTTTTTCATCACCATCGGCATGATGCTCGACTGGTACATCGTCTTCGAGCGCTGGCCGCTGGTGCTGGTGCTGCTGACCTTGCCGGTGGTGTTCAAGCTGCTGCTGGTGGCCGGCCTGGCCAAAGCCTATGGCGCCACCCAGGGCGTGGCCCTGCGCACCGGCCTGTACCTGGCGCAGGCCGGTGAATTCGGTTTTGTGCTGCTGACGCTGGGCTCGCAAAACGGCGTCGTGCCGCCGCACCTGCTCAACCCGGTGCTGGCCAGCATGGTGCTGTCGATGCTGGCCACACCCTTCATCGTGATGCACAGCAACGCCCTCGTGATGAAGCTGGTGGCCAACGAGTGGCTGCAGCAGTCGCTGCAGATGACCACCATTGCGCGCAAGTCGATCAACACCAGCAAGCATGTGATCATCTGCGGCTACGGGCGCACAGGCCAAAGCCTGGCCCACATGCTCGAAAAGGAGAACATCCCCTACATGGCGCTGGACCTCGACCCCGACCGCGTGCGCCAGGCCGCAGCCGCCGGCGACTCGGTGGTGTTTGGCGATGCCGGTCGGCTGCAGGCACTGATGGCCGCTGGTCTGGCACGCGCCAGCGCCGTGGTCGTGACCTACCTCGATGTGCCCGCCGCCACCAAGGTGCTGGGCCATACGCAAAGCCATGCCCCGCATGTCCCGGTGATCGTGCGCACCAAGGACGACCTGGACCTGGAAAAGCTGCAGCAAGCGGGCGCCACCGAGGTCGTGCCCGAGGCCCTGGAGGGCTCACTGATGCTGGCCAGCCATGCGCTGGCGCTGGTGGGCGTGCCCATGCGGCGCGTGATCCGTGCGGTGCAGGACCAGCGCGATGCGCGCTACAACCTGCTCAAGGGCTACTTTCACGGCAGCGACGACGACACGGTGGATGACATCGAACACGAGCGCCTGGCGACCGTGAGCCTGCCGCTGACCTCGCCCTGGCTGGGCAAACCGGTGGCCGATCTGAATTTCCACGCCATGGGGGTGCGCCTGGTCGGCCTGCGCCGTGCCAACGGCAAATCCGAGCCCGTCAGCGACACGCTCGCCTTCGAACTCAGCGACACGCTGGTGATCTCGGGCACGCCGCGCACGCTGGCGGTGGCCGAAGACAAACTGATCAAAGGATGACGCCATGACCGCCATGAACGTGCATGAATTCCTCAAAAGCCACATCCGCACCGTGCCCGACTGGCCGGCGCCGGGGGTGCAGTTTCGCGACATCACGCCACTGCTGCAAAACCCGCATGTGTTTCGCGTGCTGATTGACGCCTTTGTGCACCGCTACATGGCCCCCGAGATGCGCCCCGACGTGGTGGCCGGGCTGGACGCGCGCGGTTTCATTCTGGGCTCGGTGGTGGCCTACGAACTCGGCCTGGGTTTTGTGCCGATCCGCAAGAAAGGCAAGCTGCCCTTCACCACCGTGGAAGAAACCTACGAACTCGAATACGGCAGCGCCACCGTCGAGCTGCACACCGACGCGGTCAAGCCTGGCCAGCGCGTGCTCTTGATCGACGACCTGATCGCCACCGGCGGCACCATGATGGCCGGGCGCAGGCTGCTCGAAAAACTCGGCGCAGACGTCATGGAGGGCGCGGCCATCGTTGATCTGCCCGAGTTGGGCGGCTCACAGCGCCTCAAAGACTCTGGCCTGGCCCTGTTCACACTGGTGGAATTCGAAGGCCACTGATCAGGCCCTGGCCTTGACCTGGCGCGCCACCTCGGTGCCCAGCAGCACCATGCCCAGGGCCGCGGCGGTGTAGGCCCAGGACACACCCTGGCCATCGACGCTTTGCGCCACCAGCACAATGCCGGTGGACTGTCCAAAAAACAAAAAGCCCGCGAACAAGGTGAGTGCGCTGCCGCGCGCCTGCGGCGCCATTTGTGTGGCCTGGGTCTGCAAGGTGTTGTGCAGCATGTAAAAGCCCAGACCCGCCGCCAGGCACCCCAGCGCCGCCAACGCCACCCAGGGCGTCCAGGCCAGCAACAGCAGGCCAGCCGCCACCAGACGGCTGCCCAGGCGGGCCAGGCCCTGCTCGCCAAAGCGGCCCAGCCACTGCCGCGCCAGCTGGCTGTAGAGCAAGCCGCCGATACCGTAGAGGGCCATCAAGCCCCCTGCCCAGGCCGCGCTCAGATGCAGTTGCTGCACCAACAGACTGGGCACAAAGGCCAGCGTGCCAAACGCCAATGCGCCCTCGATCGCGGTGACGCTCAGGACCCAGCGCACCCGTGGCAGGCGCAGCAAACGCACACTTTCCCAGGCCTGCGCCAGGTACGAGCCTTCGGTGCGGATCGGCACCGCACGCCGCAGTGCGGCCAGGCGCCACCACATGAGCACCCCCACGGTGGCAAACAGCACGGCGAATGCGGCGAATGCCAGTCGCCAGCCCAGCGATTCGGCGGCCCAGCCACCAAACCATTGGCCCGCCATCATGCCGGTGACGGTGGCCGACATCAGCTTGGCCAGGGTTTCCTGGCGGCGCTCATAGCCCACCTGATCGCCCAGCCAGGCCAGGCACAGCGGGATGATGCCCGCAGCGCTGGCGCCTGTGAGCGCGCGCGCCAGCACCAAGAGATCGAAGTCCCAGGTCAGCGCGGTGAGCGCACAAAACAGCGCACAGGCCAGCAACGCCGCATTGATCACCCGCAGCTTGCCCACGCGGTCGCCCAAGGGGCCGTAAAACAATTGCAAGGTGCCATAGGCGATCGCGTATGCCGAAATCACCTGCGAGGCCTCGCCCACACCGACCGCAAACTCTTGCGCCAGGGCCACCAGCATCGGGTCACACAAGCGCATGCAGGCCATGCTCATGAACCCGGCCAGGCTGATCAGCCACAAACCCTGTGGACGCGCAGACACCACCATCCCCCCCAAGACAAAGCACGCAGTCTATCGGCTCAAACGCCCTGCGCCAGAAACAGCAAGGCCCGCCGAGGCGGGCCGCCAAGCTGCGCGCTCACCGCCTCACAACGGTTTTTTGAGCCAGTGGGCGATCTCGCCAATCACGCCGCGGCGAAAAGCCAGCACACAGATCACGAAAATCACACCCTGCACCACGGTGACCCAGGCCCCCAGCTCGGCCAGGTAGTTCTGCATGCTCACGATCACCGCCGCGCCAGCCACCGGGCCGAACAGCGTGCCCATGCCGCCCACCAGCGTCATCAGCACCACCTCGCCCGACATGGACCAGTGCACATCGGTCAGCGAGGCCAGCTGGAACACCAGGGCCTTGACGGCCCCGGCGGTGCCCGCCAAAGCACCCGAGATGACAAACGCCAGCAGCTTGTACCTGTCGGTGTCGTAACCCAGCGAGGTGGCCCTGTCCTGGTGTTCACGGATCGCCTTGAGGATCTGGCCGAATGGCGAGTGGACCACACGCCAGATGAACAGGAAGCAGGCCAGGAAAATCACCAGCACGAACGCATACATATTGCTGTTGTCGGCCAGATTGATGAGCCCGAAGAGGTGCCCGCGCGGCACGGCCTGGATGCCGTCTTCACCGCCGGTGAAGGGCGCCTGCAGCGAGAAAAAGAAAATCATCTGCGCCAGCGCCAGCGTGATCATTGCAAAGTAAATGCCTTGGCGGCGGATGGCCAGCGAACCGACCACATAGGCCAACACCATGGCGCACAGCGTGCCAAAGGCGATGGCCAGCTCGGGGTTCCAGCCCCAGACTTTGGCCGCGTGCGCCGACACATAACCGGCCGAGCCCAGGAACATGGCGTGACCGAACGACAGCAGCCCGCCAAAGCCCAGCAGCAGGTTGAAGGCACAGGCGAACAGCGCAAAGCACATGACCTTCATCAGGAACACCGGGTAGACCCAGACCGGCGCGATGACAAAGATGGCCGTCATGATGGCAAAAGCCACCCAGAGGGACTTGTTTGATTCGGTGGACACCGAGGCAATGGAGGAGTTCGTCATGGCTTTACTTCTGGGTGCCGAACAGACCGGCAGGCTTGATGAGCAGGACGATGGTCATGATCACAAAGATCACGGTGGCCGAAGCTTCCGGGTAGAACACCTTGGTCAGACCCTCGATCAGGCCCAGGCCGAAGCCGGTGAGGATGGCGCCCATGATCGAGCCCATGCCGCCGATCACCACCACCGCAAACACCACGATGATCAGGTCTGCGCCCATGGTGGGGTTCACCTGGTAAATGGGCGCGGCCATCACGCCCGCCAGGGCGGCCAGGCCCACACCAAAGCCATAGGTCAGCGTGATCATGCGCGGCACATTGATGCCAAACGCCTGCACCAGGCTCGGGTTTTCGGTGGCCGCCCGCAGGTAGGCGCCCAGCTTGGTGCGTTCGATCACGTACCAGGTGGCCAGACACACCACCAGAGAGGCGACGATGACCCAGGCCCGGTACTTGGGCAGGAACATGAAGCCCAGGTTGAAGCCGCCACGGAACTCTTCGGGCACCGGGTAAGGCATGCCCGAAGAGCCAAATTCATTGCGGAACAGGCCCTGGATGATCAGGGCCAGCCCGAAGGTCAGCAAGAGGCCGTACAGGTGGTCGAGCTTGTACAGCTGCTTGAGCATGGTGCGCTCAATGACCACGCCCGTGGCGCCCACCAGGATGGGCGTGAGCGCCAGGGCCAGCCAGTAATTGATGCCCAGCTTGGTCAGCCCAAGATAGGCCACAAAGGCGCCCAGCATGTACTGGGCGCCGTGGGTGAAGTTGATGATGTTCAGCAAACCGAAGATCACCGCCAGGCCCAGCGAGAGCAGCGCATAAAACGAACCGTTGATCAGTCCGATCAGCAATTGCCCAAACAGGGCTTGAGAGGGGATGCCAAAAATATCCATGGCGGTGATTTCGTAAGGCTCAGAACAACATCGGGATCACTTCTTGACCAGCGGGCACTCGCTCTCGGCCAGCGGTCGGAAGGCCTGGTCAGCCGGGATGGTGGCGCGCACCTTGTGGTAATCCCACGGGCCCTTGGACTCGGAAGGCTTCTTGACCTCGACCAGGTAGACCGGATGGATCTTGCGGCCATCGGCGCGAATGCTGCCCTTGCCAAACAGCGGGTCGTCGGTGGGGGTGGCCTTCATCTGGTCAACCACCTTGGTGCCGGTGTCGGTCTTGGCCGCCTCGACGGCTCGCAAGTAATGCAGCACGCTGGCGTAAACGCCAGCTTGCACCATGGAGGGCATCTTGCCGCCATGGGCTGCGCCAAAGCGGCGGCTCCATGCGCGGGTCTGATCGTTGAGGTCCCAGTAGAAGCTTTCCGTGAAGATCAGGCCCTGGGCGGTGTTCAGGCCCAGCGCATGCACATCGTTGACGAACATCAGCATGCCGGCCAGGTTCTGGCCGCCTTTGGTGATGCCGAACTCGGCCGCCTGCTTGATCGAGTTCACGGTGTCGCCACCGGCATTGGCCAGCGCGATGATCTTGGCTTTTGAGGCCTGTGCCTGCAGCAGGAACGAAGAGAAGTCCTGCGATGGGAAGGGCGTGCGCACCTTGCCCACGGTGCGACCACCGGCCTTGAGCACGGCGGCCTCGGTGTCACGCTCAAGCGCATGGCCGAAGGCGTAATCGGCGGTCAGGAAAAACCAGGTGTCGCCGCCGGTCTTGGCGATCGCGGTGCCGGTGCCGTTGGCCAGCATGTAGGTGTCGTAGGTCCAGTGGACGGTGTTGGGGCTGCAGGCCTTGCCGGTCAGGTCAGAGGTGGCCGCGCCCGAGTTCAGGAACACCTTGTTTTTCTCGCGCACCACCTGGTTGATCGCCAGGGCCACGGAGGAAGTGGGCACGTCCACGATCGCATCGACCTTGTCCACATCGAACCAGGTGCGGGCGATGTTGGAGCCGATGTCGGGCTTGTTCTGGTGGTCGGCGCCCACCACTTCGACTTTCAGGCCAGCCTTGGAGGTTTTCTGGAAATCCTCCACCGCCAGGCGGGCTGCCACCAGCGCACCCGGTCCAGAAATGTCGGCATAGAGACCCGACATGTCGTTCATGACGCCGATCTTGACCACGCCGTCCGTGATCTGGGCTTGGGCTGTGGCGCCCAGTGCGCAAGCTGCGGCTGCAGCCATTGAGAGAAGTTTGCGTTTCATGGTGTGTCTCCTGGTTGAAAGAAATCAGACGCCGAGGTATTCGCTGAGCATGCCCATCTTGGCGGACAACTCGGCGGCGGCAAAACCCTCGACGATCTTGCCGTGTTCCATCACGTAGAAGCGGTCGGCCAGCGGCGCGGCAAAGCGGAAGTTCTGCTCCACCATGATGATGGTGAAGCCCTTGGCCTTGAGCGAGCGGATCATGCGGGCCAGTGCCTGCACGATCACGGGCGCCAGGCCCTCGGAAATTTCGTCGAGCAACAGCAGACGCGCCCCGGTGCGCAGAATGCGCCCCACCGCCAGCATCTGCTGCTCGCCGCCGGACAGGCGGGTGCCGGGGCTGTTTTTGCGCTCCAGCAGGTTGGGGAACATCTCGTAGATTTCGTCGAGTTCCATGCCACCGCCCGCCATCACGGGCGGCACCAGCAGGT
>JACCDW010522446.1_pt1 | contig 10909 bp, 13 predicted proteins | sample 7449781 | NCBI WGS metagenome assembly JACCDW01 (sample SAMN15323449, study PRJNA562643) | freshwater metagenome | isolation source: river surface water | place: USA:Blue River Watershed | collected 2017-08-18
CCAATGGGTTCGGGTAACAGCAGTAAACCTTGGGCCACTGCATTGTTCACCGACGACCACTCCAAATCAAAGGTGGGTCCGGTGAGTGCACCTTCCCGCAACAAATGCATGTCCTTCTTCTTGGCAAAAAATTTATGTCCCGTGCTATTTCCGTTGTCAATGCTCGCATCTGAAAAGGAAATAACAATAGCGCCGTTGTCCTGTTCTACAACACGAGCATAACCCCAAAAATCGTTGCTATCCGGCTTTAAAAATTTCTCCAATCCATAGGAATCCCATTTGGCATTCTCTACGCGCATTTCGTACAATCCCTCCTGTAACAAAGGCTCTTGCTCCGTTTCTCTTCTGCAAGCCAATCCGATGCAGACCATTCCGAAAATGGTCAGTAATTGCAAATTTCTTTTCATTTTCATCATTATTGGCGCGTTAAGCGCAGTTTAAAAGTATTGGCAAAACGACACTCTCCTCCCGCCTGACTTGAAGTGGTAGAATAGTCCATGCACATGCCGTACAATGTATTCTCTTTGGTTTCCTCCAATACCAAATCGAAAGAGAACAAATTCATGTTCGCATCATTGTACACCAAATGTCCATTGTTGTAACTGGCGGAAACTACCTGCGGAGATCCACTGCAATTGCTATCATATGGATACCAACTGACGATGTAAACATTGTCCGATTTCTTGTCAATGGAGCAACAAAACGACTCATTGATGGTCGAACCCTCCAGATCACCGTCCCCGCTCATGTGAGCGCGGTAAATCTCTACATTGAACTTGCCCAACAACGGATCCGTATCCGCTCCTTTGTCCTTGTGGCAAGCACTCAAGGACAGCAGGATGATGCCCAAACACATCATCCACTTACTGAGGTTGTACATTTCCTTTTTCATAATGGACGCAGTACAACGATGAAACTATCAATCAAACCAATTTGGCTGGCTGCATTAGCGCAATTGTTGTATTCAAAAGTTTTCTCATACAAACCTGTCCCTTGCGCTTCTGTGTGATTTTGATTGTATTGCAAAACAAAAGTCATTGCATCATAATTGACAGGTGAAGTCATCCATTCCGCTTGATCTTGAAGCAACATAATACTCGGAATGGGCAATGCGCCTGACACTTGTCCATTTTGTAGGTGCAAAGTATAATCCCCCGACCAGCTGCCATTGTCCAACACTTTGGCTTTCATGGTTGAGTCATTGATAGACTTCAATTCAATGGTTTGGTCTCTGTGCCAACATTCCCAAGACCAATCGTCCACACAGTCACCGGTGTAGGATTGGCTGCGCAATTGCAGGTTATACAGACTGTAACCTGAAGTAGGTTGCAGGTCTCCGTTGTCACTTGCGTTATCTTCTTTGCAAGAAATCAACAAGGACATTAATAAGATGGAAAAAAAGATGTTGTTTTTCATGATGATTTTAAATGATGTATTAAAAAACAAATGGAACCGAACAAACCTAATTCAATAGTGAAATCAAAACAATAGTATTTGTACTAAAAATTCTTGAAATCACATAACAAATGATTTGAAGCGGACTTTTGTCAAAAAGGTATTCTCAGAAGTGAAATAAACAGATCAGTATTTATTTCATTATTCAAAATATTTGATTTCAATAATTTCTTCTCATCTGAACAATAACCAAATTTTATCTAATGATTTGATCCGTATGAATAATCATTGAATTCTTTCCCACCCACACCACATACACACCCGGAGTTAAATCGGAAATATCGTAACGCTCAGAGGCTTTTGAAAGATTGGCAGAAAAGGATTTCTTTAGTTCTCCTTGTAAATTTCGAATCTCCACCAAATCCACAGTATTGGCGTATCGATTCACTATGATTGATCCAACATTTGGATTACAAAAAACAGATATTTGACTAAGCTCAGAAATACCATCATCAGCTATACCCTTGGAATTGAGAAATTCCTCAAACTGCTCATTCACTTCTGGGGTTCCCATTACCTGCAAAAGATCTAAAACACATTGTTCATCTTGAATAACAGATTTGTTTGCACATCCGTTGCCCACTTGAACAAAACCCGAAGCTTGATAAATTTCACCTTGACCATCATTGTTGTCATAAGTTATCACAACAAAAACCAAATGGCAATCCGGGGAAATTTGCTCTTTATAATAAGAGTGAATAATAAAACCTGCAAACACATCCACTGAAATGAACATCAATAGAAGAAAGATTACTTTTTTCATAATAATAGATTTTTATTTGAACAATGATACAACCCATTATTAATTGGAAAAGAATACAAATTCACTTTTAGTACAATTACCAAAAAAAAATAGTATATGTACTAATCTTCAAATTATTTTTCCAGGAAATGAAAGATTGATTTTCAAACACATGTAGTATTTTTCAAAATGTCTTTAATAACCACAAAAAAAATGATTAACATTGTAAAAAAATAGAATACAATACTTATGGCATTTACCAAAGATGAAGGTACTTTTATCACGCTAGATGAAGGTTCAAGAATGACAGCTGAATTTCGCAAAACAATTTCTCCTGGTGATACAATTGCCCATGCTGTTGGCGCAAATTTAGTGACTGCAATCCTAAGCCAAGAAAATTGCAACGGAATTCGCATGTACTACGGTTTGGATGAAAATGGCAACAAACAATTGGTATTAGTAGGTGTAGATGCGAATGGAGATGACATCACCGATGGATACATTGTTGATAGAATTATTCCATGCCCAAATATTTGCTCGCAAAAGAATCGTTTGAACTCTTGATTTACCTGGCTTACATTTTCATAATTCTAAGGATTATTCCCGTAAGCTTACAATGGCTGTCCGTCAGAAGAAAAAATTTGGCTGCACAGTTTTTCTTTCAATTCAGTGTACTTTCCCTGGGTGCAGACATTGCCTGCATCGTTTTGATCTATTTTAATTTTCAAACTGATCTAGTTTTCTTTTTATACCAAATAGGAGAATTAATTATTGCAACTTTTCTCGCTTTGGAAATAGGAAGGTTTAACAAAAAAATTCGCTATTTTCAGCTGTTTATCTGTTTTGCTCAAGTGATTTCCTTTCTTTCACTAAGTATCAATGTGAATTTAAATACATTACAAGACTATATTGCGGGTATATCGAAATTATATATTCTAATTTTAACTTTTTTCTCCGCTTTAAATTATATCAGAAATTCCGAATCCAATCGTAAAATTGACATCGCTCCCTTGATTGGGCTTTTGGGTATTTTTATTTTCGAGGCACTGAGTATCATTCCCTTCATCTCGCTTCAACTTCAAATCTTGTACGGTAATCCTCAACAGATAACCATTTATCTTATCTTGGCAATATCTAGTAACATAATTCGTGATATTCTTGTTTCATACAATGCCATTATTAACATTAAAAAGTCGGTTTAATGAATATTAATGAGGTTCTTATATCGACGGGCATTATCCTTCTTTTGATGCTCATCTGTATTGCTGTAGTATTTGTATTGTTTACCAAAAAAACCATTCAAAATATCACCCAAAAAAATGATTTTGATTCCCAGATTCAGCGGGCCATCATTGCATCGCAAGAGTCCGAGCGGGAAGAATTGGCCAACAATCTTCACGATGACTTTGGCCCAATACTAAGTATCCTGAGCCGCCAATTGAATCGTGACCAAAACCCCGGCTCTTCTATTACATTTTCTGCGGAGGAACGTGAAGCCATTCATGCTAAAATTGATGCCCTTGCTGCAGATGCCCGCAGATATTCCATCGAGCTGTATCCTACACAGATCAAACATTTTGGTCTCATCAAATCATTGCAACAAAATTTATTCGGTTTGCGCAACCAAATCGAAACGCATTTCGCGGATAAAATAGATCATCCCATCCATTTTAACCCAGATCAAGAAATTGCCATCTACCGCATAGTGAATGAAGTATTGAACAATATTCTCAAACACGCCCAAGCTACTGAACTTGAATGTCTGTTTTTGACAGAAGAAAACCAATTTCGAATTCAAATGACCCACAACGGAATTCCCTTTACCCAGGAGATGTTTTTAGAACAAGCGGAAGCCAAAACGGGCAAAGGATGTTCTTCCATTTTAAATAGAACGATACAATTGAACGGTACTGTAACTTTCTATCGAAATGAAGAGCAATCTTCTTGTGTGAACATTTCGATTCCCCTGTCGTAAGTTATTTTTTACGGATTGCTTATCAGATTAGAAATTCACCCGTGCTAGGTATTGCTTCCTTTGATTCTTCTCTCCTTTCCCCAATGATGTTACTTTCAATTGCGATTACGCCCTTTTCTTGGTTCTCAATTGGTTAAAGCCTTATATTGTGTAACTCTGCTTTGTTTGATTGTAATAATGGCTGAGTATAACCTGACAAGACCCTTTTTATTAACCAATTGAGAGTCATATTGAATTAGTTTTTGCGTATGATTTTGAGGTTTAAAAAAAGAAGTGTCACCCGTTAAGATATAAACATTATGCATCGTATCAAGTATTGCAAGTGCTCCCAGCTTGCACGATGAGCATTTTGTAGGAGGCATAAATACAACTGTTGTGGTGTTATTTGTTGGCACTTTATATTGATTTAGCACTTCAATTAACTCCTGTTCTCTGTCAAATATTGAATTAGGATACAATATAATTTCATTTTCACTAACTTCCGTTGGTGTATTTTGATTTATTATATCCCTTAAACAGCCCTTAATTATAAATAGAAACACTATGAATATTATAAAAGCATAAATTTTTCTTTGAAACATGTTCTTCTATTTTTGGATAAACTAAGCAATCACTAAATCTATTTAACGACCAAAATATCGGGACATAATACTGTCCATTTGCCAGCTGGATTTCTTTTGTGACATTATTTGACAAATCCAATTCTATAATATTAGCGCCCCTATCCGTTGAATTAAAGTAATTCCCCTTTAGATCTCTAATTGGAAGACCCGGGCGAAACAAACGATAAATTTTATTTCCATTGATGAAAGCCATACCATACCCTCCAACGTTTAAGTCGTTCTTTTGAATCGCATCTATCTTTGACTGCTTATTACCAGAAACTGGAAAAAATGCTTCAGAAATATTAGACATACTGCTTTTACAGACAATTGTATCTACTTTTTTCGTTTTCAAATCAATCTTATAAACATTATCATCAAGTTCAAAACTCACAAGTAAATTATTATCAAATTCAGAAAGATATACTTTGGGTATCCCCAATTTATTTCCATGAAATTGCCTCGGATATGAAAATGGAATTAATGAACTCTTCATCGATTTCAAGTCATAGATGTTCAAAAAATAAGATGAGTAATCTAGTTCATCAGCCTTCCTATTGGTATAAGTTAACACTCCAGAAATAAGTTGATTTTCTTTTGGTTTATAAATAATATTTATGTAGTTCAGCGGGATATAACCATCCTTAAAAACACCGTAATCAATCCGTTGAAAGAATCCATTCCTATATAAATAAAAAGTAGTGTCAGTAATGAAAGCGAAATCACTTGTATCGTCAATACAAATACTGCCGATTTTGTTAATTTTCTTTGGGAATTTTACGATTTTAATTAAATCATCTTTGTGTAAATCCACAAATCTGAATTCGTTCTTCGAGTAACTGAACTCACAAAGCACTGACAGGTTTTCATTTAGATGGTTAACATTCAAGTTTATTGACCAATCTGTTGAAATTGACTTAATAGGAGAGTTCCGAATTCTATAAAATGTTGTGAAGCATTTATCAGAATCATTCTTTGAAAGCGCATTATTATTTATTTCTTCACAGCCACTAAAAGTCAATCCAAATATGATGGTTAAAGCATATATAGAAAAGAATACAACAATTTTCATTGATTACATTTAAAAGAACCGTGGTAATTCAAGTTTGAATTACCACGGTAAATTGATTACTCGTTACTTTTTTAAAGGGAAATTGTCTTTTTTCAAAGCTTCAATTAATTTAGGTTCTGTAATTCTTACATGATTTTTTACTCTATTTTGAATTTCAGATTGAGTAAACATTTCTTCCAAAGCAGCACTATATTCGCGTAGAGATGTTTGTGCTGTGCAATCCGTCGGTAATTCACAATCATCGTCAGTTTGCGTAATAGTGCATTGACAACCATTTTCTCCATTAGGCAACTCGCAAGTTAGATTTGCATAAACAACACCATTTGATTTAAACTGAATCTGATTTGACATAATTAAATCGGATGGATTCTGCTGTTTGATCTGTTCTTTAGTACAGGAACTAAACATTAACCCTACTGAGGCAAGTGACAATCCTACAAAAATTAACTGTTTCATATTATTAAAATTTAAAAACAAATCTCTGCCTTTAAATTGTTTTTAAACAGTGATTTTCAATTAATAGTACAATTACCCAAAAGATTTAGTACTTGTACTAAATTTTAAATCTCGATTTTTTCCTCACCTCCCTTTCCAATTCCCGGGTCTCATCGCTCTTTAGAATCTCTTCATCAGTGCGGGGTTTGTACAAGGCCAAAAGCATGCACTTTCTGACAAAATCAACGGGATTCTTCGCTTCCAATCGTTTTAATAAATCGGCTCGTCGTGCGTCAATCGCCTTCTTGCTCAAATGCAATAGATCAGCCATTTCTTCACTGGTTCTTCCGTCACAAATCATTTGAATCATCTCCAATTCCTTTGTTCCAAAAGACAATCGCATTTTCAAGGATTCATCTTTGTTACTTCCCTCCATCCATTGAATATCTGGAGAATAATACTGTCCATACTTGCTTACGGACTTGATGGCCCGCACCATCTCATTGACAGAACTTTCCTTGGGAATAAAACTATTGGCTCCCCATTGCAAGATCTCAAATACCATCCAAGGATCACTGTGCATACTGAACATGATGACCTTGGTATTTGGAAACTTAGCCAATATGACGGCTAACGCCTCCTTCCCATTCATGATGGGCATATCCAAATCCAAGAGCACCACATCAACAGGCTTGTCTTCCATCGCATCCAACAATTCCTTGCCATGGGCAGCCATGATGACCACTTGCATTCCACTTTGCCGATTCAACGTCCTTCCCAACGATTCCCGCACCAAATGATGATCTTCCGCTATCGCCAATTGTATGATGGTTCTTTCTGTATTCATGATTGATGGGGCTGATAAGCCAATAGATTCATAGTTGCGTCACTCAACCTTTTAAAATTATTCTGTTCTTCAATTCAATAATAAGAAGTATTCCTATTCCATACAATCCACTCGCAAATTTTTAGTACTTGTACCAATTCTCACTCTACAATTCATACAACCACTTACTTCAATTTCAAACTCATTGCACTGAAAGTCAAACCAATAATAACGAGTGCTTACATAGACTTTGCTGCACCATCGATTCATCCGATCCATTTTGTGCTGGATAAAAATTTATTTTTATTCTGTTTTCGGTATCAAATGGAATCTTTCTCAATCTCGCCAAGGTTGTTGAGGGGTTCCATTTTTTTATGATTCTTGTCCTTTATGTAAAACCCATCATGACTTACTTTTACTACATGAAACAAAGCCTACTTCTATTATTCATCGCTTGCTACAGTGCTGTATTGGCGCAAACGCCGGCATGGGAAAATCATTTGCACCAAGACATTACGGTACTCACTGCGGACTCCTTGGAAGGTCGTTTGGTTGGAAGCCCCGGTGAGGTAAAAGCAGCGCATTATATCGCCGATAGGATGAAAGCCATTGGCCTTGAAGCCAAAGGAAGCGTGGGCTATTACCAGTATTTCAATTTCACCCCACATGCCGCTCCTCACAAGATGGAGAACGATGGGAAAAGTACCTTAGGTACGGGTTATGTCAAAGAACAAACGGGTCGCAACGTGGTTGGATTTTGGAACCGTGGGTTTGAACGCACTGTTGTCATCGGTGCCCACTACGACCACCTCGGATGGGGAGACGAAAACTCATTGTGGAGCGGAGCCAAAGGCATCCACCGTGGAGCGGATGACAATGCCAGTGGTGTGAGTGCGCTGCTATTCTTGGCGGAAGCTTTGCAAAAAACTGCCCCTGAAAATTTAGGGGCTACCAACTTTCTCTTCATTGCTTTTAGTGGTGAAGAAAAAGGATTGTACGGAAGCAATTACTTTTCTAAAAACCCAACAGTTCCCTTGAATCAAATCGTTTGCATGCTCAACATGGATATGGTGGGCAGATTAAAAGCGGATCGCTCCTTGGCCATCAACGGAACTGGAACTTCGCCATTTTGGAAAAAGGCCATCAAGAAATCCAACAACGCCATGGGAGAAAAGAAGTTTCAATTGGTGCTTTCAGAAAGCGGAACGGGTCCCAGCGACCACACTTCTTTCTACAACGTCGGCGTCCCTGTATTGCATTTCTTCACCGGCCAACACGATCAATACCACAAACCAACGGACGTCATTGAACTGATTGATTTCAATGGATTGCAAGACATTTCCAATTTCATTTTGAACATCACCCAAATGGCGAGTCAAAAAGGAACATTGGAATTCAAAAAAACCAAAGAAGAAAAAAGTCAACAAGCTGCCAACTTCAAAGTCACTCTCGGCGTGATGCCTGATTACTTGTATAGCGGGGAAGGATTGAAAATTGATGGAACCAAAGAAGGACGACCAGGAGCCAAAGCTGGTATCATGCAAGGCGACATCATCATCGCTTTGGGCAAATATCCAATCGCCGATATCTATGCCTACATGGACGCGCTGAGCAAATTCAACCCCGGTGATAAAACAGAAGCCGAGATTCTTAGAAACGGCAAAAAGATGAAACTTCCTGTTGTATTTGAATAAAACTTGAAAAGCACCGAAATCGGTGCTTTTTTTTCGTCTGCGCAAAAACACGGAGATACCGCAGCCAAAAAAAACTAAATTTGAATACAACCTCAACCATGGACTTGTATACACTACTCAATGGAATCATGATAGGCTGCGAAATGCTCCCCTTGCTCATCGCGCTCTCCTTTCTTGCTCAAAAGAAAGAAGTACCCTTTCGTTGGATATTGCTCACTGCAACAGCTTTCATAGGAGGAACGTACGAGTTAACCGCCGATCTTTTTCCCGAAGGATTTGATGACTATTGGTATTACATCTTCACTGTATTTGAAACCGCAGGCATCATTTATTTCTTCTCTCCCTACACTTCTAAATGGACCAGTATCGCTTTGATCGGCGTTACGCTGCTGTTTACCTTGTTGCTCTTTTCCAACATCAGCAAAGAGATGAACATGTACCGTTTTGGCTGGGTATGTTTGATGCAATTGGCCTTGACACTCTTTTGTATTTTTCAATGGGGCAAGGATCGTTTCCAAAATTTACCCTACCCCTCGCTATTTGATGACCCGGATTTCTTTGCCATCATCGGTTTGGTGATCTACTTGTCCGTATGCAGTTTTTATTATCTGCTTTATCCCTACATGATTCAATTCCCCAACGACAATTTACTTTTCTATTGGATCATCTTACCCGTCTCCATCGCCATGTACGGAGCCCTTTTGGCTTGGGGTGTTTTGAAACAAAATAAAGCATAGCAATGGATCATACCCGGCATATCCTCAACATGTATTATTGGATTGGATTTTCGATGATCCTGCTGATGGTATTCCTGATCTTCTACATCAGCCATTTTTATTACAAGACTTTATTCTCCAAGCAAAAAAATCTCCAACACCAAATGATGGACGAGGTACTCAAATCCAGAGAATCAGAGCAAGTAAGAATAGCACGAGACCTACACGACGGAGTACTCGGTGATTTGGCGGCTATCAGATTCTCATTGAACTTGTTCAAAAACCAACTCACCACAGAGCAGCAAAAATTTGTCATTCAAACCGAAGAACAACTCCAAAAGATCACACAAGAAATTCGCGGGTTGTGCCATGACCTGGTGCCTCCCATTTTGGAAACCGTAGGTTTGGTAAAAACCTTACAAACCGTTTTGGAAGAGAAGGCGCAACGTACAGGGAAACAAATTGAATTGATCATTGATTACGTTCCCAAACTCAGCGCCATTGATGATCTTCATATTTTGCGTTTGATTCAAGAGTGGTTGTCCAATCACTTTCAACACAACCAAAGCAATCAATTTCAAATTCGATTTTTACCGCATGACGAGCAAAATTGGAAGATTGTCCTTCAAGACAATGGAGAAGCCTATCAATGGAAACAACTGATGCAGCAATCACAAGGTTTGGGTTGGAAAAATTTACAAGCCCGGGTGATGATATTGCAAGGCAATGTAGAGCAGTTGGAAGTAGCATCCGGAAATAAATTAGAAATTATAATCCCTATACGCGCATGATCAATATTGCATTGGTAGACGACCACAATTTGTTTCGCACCTCACTGGCTGCATGGCTCAACAACCATGAAAAGTTGAATGTGGTATTGGAATGCGAAAATGGGAAGGAACTTCAATTGTTCTTGCCCAAGCAACAAGTAGATGTTGTCTTATTGGACATCCAAATGCCCGAGATGGATGGCATCGCCACTTGTGAATGGCTAACCCGAACGCATCCCGGTATCAAGATATTGATTGTCTCTTTTCTGAAAGATGTGGATGTCATTTATCAAATGATGCAACGCGGGGCGCACGGCTATTTTTCCAAAGAAGCTGCCCCAGAGGAATTGGCGGATGCCATACAGTCTTTGGATTACACCTCCTTCTTCTTCAATCACAGTATTCGCCACATCATCCAAGAAGCCAAGAAATGGAAGCCCAAGGGAGAGAAGACCGAGATCAAGTCCAGCTCACATTCCGATCAACTGTTCACACAGCGCGAAGTAGAGATTTTAAAATGGGTGAGCCAAGGCATGAAGAGTGCTGAGATTGGTGACAAAATGAACATTGATGTTCGTACCGTCGAAACCCACCGCAGAAATATCATCGAAAAGACACCAGC
>JACCDW010672762.1_pt1 | contig 10908 bp, 9 predicted proteins | sample 7449781 | NCBI WGS metagenome assembly JACCDW01 (sample SAMN15323449, study PRJNA562643) | freshwater metagenome | isolation source: river surface water | place: USA:Blue River Watershed | collected 2017-08-18
CAGATGGAACTGGTGCAGAGGTTGGAGTATTGCGAGGAGATTATTCAAAATTAATATTGGAGCGCTGGCACAATGGTCAAATATATTTGATAGATACTTGGAGGCATTTGAGTGAATATATTGATATGAACGGGCAGGACGATAAATACCATTACGATTGTATCATAAAGACCTGTGAAAATATTAAACCTTGGCAAAATAGAGCGCATATGATCAGAATGGACAGTGCATTGGCCGCAAATTTATTTCCGGATGAATTTTTTGATTTTATATACATTGATGCTGACCATTCATACGAAGGTGTAGTTAGAGACTTAAACGCATGGTGGCCAAAAATAAAGAAAGGTGGTTTATTTTGTGGAGATGATTACATTCCACACGACGGTGACATTTGGCTAACCCAAGAAGGTCAACCACCAAAGTATGCTGGTAAGTTTGGTGTTCGAAAAGCAGTAAATGAATTTATGGAAAGAAACGAATTAAAATTGTATGAAACCAGTAATGAACCGTACTGGAAACAGTGGTATACATTTAAACCTTTTTAAATATTATGGTTATATTCTTATACAGCGATAAAAATTGTGAATATCAAGCAATATCGTGCATTAAGTCCCTGACACACAAAATAACTGACGATGTTGTTGTTTTGTATTATACTATAGGATTTGACAGCAATTTTGAATTCAGAAATTTAAGAAAAATACGAATTGAGCCAAAGGCATATTTTCCGACTTTTCACTTTTATAAGTCAGAATTGTCGCTTCTAACAATGCAGTTGTATCCAGATGATTATTATATATTCACCGACACAGACGTATTATTTTCAAGAAATTTTGAGTTTAACCAGCACAAATATAACGAATTTTATCCAATGGCAAGTTTTGGTCCCCATGAATATCCTTTTATTTGGGAAATGGCAGGTGAAGGCAAATTGATATTCGATGAAACAAAATTAATGAAATATTTTAATGTTCCTCAACGCAGTATGCGTTATTGTTGGTCTTGCTTCTTCGCGTTTAATCCGAGTTGCAAAGATTTTTTTGAGGAATACGAATCAATCTGTCATAATTCATATTTGATGAAGCAGCGTAAAAATTATTTTCCATATGCAGATGAAACTGCATTCAATATTTGTTTGTGGAAAAGACAGGCAACAAAAAATTTAGGGTTTTCTTTTGTAAATACTCATCTGTTGGAAACTGTGAAGTTGGTGGAAGAGAAAAGAGCAAAAAACTCACACATAACGGGACACGTAGACGATTTTGGACAAAATTGGCAATACGTGGAGGATCCAGACCGTGTAATATTATATCATGGATTTAAAAATCCGGAAGATATCGATCCCACATTAAAATATTTATTAAATCTTTGATAAATTATGAAAATATTTGATGTAAATTTAGATTCAGAAAAAATTATTGTATATTTGACATACAATCTAGATTTACATAAAAAATATATCGTGACAATATCTGATCTGGACATTGATTGTTTATATTATTCATGGACCGTAGACGTATCAACAAAAGGGTCCGTTCTCTGGATACAACCATTTTTAAACAGACTTACTGATATAATAAAAACCAACAAAAAATTTTCAGGATTGTCTGTAAAAATTTATACAGAACAAAGGAGACTGATGCAGTCGTCGGAGTTAATTTTTAATAAAAATGTTCCAAGATTTCCATATTCTGTTCAATTTGATCCGTTTGATTTGGTGGGATATTCTTATCTTGATTTCTTCTACGGAGATATTTGTAACAATATGGACTTTTCTGGTACAGTGGTTGATGCCGGTGCCAATGTTGGATTTTTTTCTATGTATGCAAAACAACACGGCGCGAAAAGAATTTATAGCATAGATCCAGATCCATCGGCATTTTACTATCTCAGAAAAAATCTTGGTAATTTTAATGAAATAATATTATTAAATAAGGCGGTCACGTTTGATGATAATGGCTGTACTATAAACATACGCTCTGGAGGGACTGTGGGTACAGGAGAAATTCCACACTCATCTGATGAATTTTCATGGAATTCACCTTCCATATCGGTGAATTCATTATTGAAGATAGAACAAGATATAAATTTGCTGAAACTTGACATCGAGGGCTCTGAATTTAAAGTGATCGAGGCGCTTAACCCAGAACATTTTAAAAATATTAATCAATTGTTTATTGAATTTCATTCAAATTCAATTCCAATAGTTAAAAAACTAAAAAATGTAGGATACAACATTGAATACAGATATTCTACAGAAAATGACGATGTTGGATTTATATATGCTAAAAAAATAAAATAATAAATTATGGCACAAGGAGTATACAAAGTTACAGAGGAATTTGAAGAAAAATTGGCGAAATATACCGGCGCAGCTTATGCGGTGACTGTTGACAATCAAAGCAATGCACTGTTTTTGACATTGTATTACCAAAACATAAAGGGTCAATCCATTAGCATTCCTTCCCGCACATACCCTAGCGTGCCGTGCGAGATTATACACGCTGGTGGGAAGGTGAATTTCGAGCCAGTTTCGGGGAAAACAATCAAAGGTGCATATCAACTCAAGCCTACACGCACTTGGGACAGTGCATTAAGATTTACCGCAAATATGTACATTCCTAATTCATTTATGTGCATATCATTTACGGGGCCATATAAACACTTTAAATTAAGCAAGGGTGGTGCGATATTAACCGACGATTTGCAAGCATATCATTGGTTTAAGCGTGCCAGATATAGCGGACGTAGAGAATGTTCGTATCACGATGATAACTTTGATATGCTTGGTTGGAATTTTTATATGATGCCAGAGCTTGCTGCCAGAGGTTTATTACTGATGTCTCAGTTTTATAATATGGATGGTACACCAAAGTCTAATGAAGATTTGGAACTTCCATATCCAGATTTGTCAAAGTTTGAAATATATAAGCAATGATTAGAACTTTTAAAAATTATTCAGCAGACGAACTGACAAGTGCCGGAATCAAGTTTGGCGATTCTGTTTTTATTGCAAACGATGTAATATTCCATAACCCTCAGAATATAACCATCGGAAATAATGTTCGTATAGATACTCAATGTGTCATAATTGCCGGAAAGAATCATAAAATAACTATAGGAAATAATATACACATATCTGCGGGATGTTATTTTTATGGAAATTCCGGTGAAATAGTTTTGGAAGATTGTACTTGCACTTCTGGACGCTGCACATTATACACCGCAAATGATGATTATACCGATGGATATATGGCAAATTCTGTAATAGCAGAGGAGTTCAAGAAAGTAAAAACCGGTAGCATAATCATAAAGAAACACGCATTGGTTGGTTGTAATACCGTCATATTACCCGGCGTAGTTCTTGAATATGCAACTTCCGTTGGCTCGCATTCGTTGGTGAAACATAACACGGAACCGTTTGATATAATCGGCGGTGCACCAGCAAAGTTCATCAAGAAAAGAAAAAATATAAATTTGTCATGAAAGATTTCTTACTTTTATTCTGTGTCCACATTGATTCTGAAAACAAAAGAGATATATTTTTACAAAAAGTAAAAGAATTAAAAGCATCTGGTATTGATGTTTGTTTATGCGTACATAGTCCCGACTATTTGTCCGATTTTTCTCCATATGTAGATTACATTTATTATGATAAAGACAATGAGATGCTGGGAGAAAATCATTTTATATCAAACTCTGAATTTTCAACTACAAATTACGGAAAACATTCGTATTATTGGTTAGATTTGGGATATGCAAAAATTGAACAGTATTTTTTGTTTGCGGCTCATTCTAAAGCGATACTAAAGTTGATAAAAAACGGATTGGCTATAGCAAATTCAAATTTTTATAAATGGACAATTTATATGGAAGGTGATTTGACTAGACCAACAGATGGATATAAAAAGTTCATAGAAGAAAATATTAACACTCTTAAATCTCAAAATAAGCGGTCTTTATGTTACAAATTACCTGTTGGGTTTCTGTGGGGACAATTTTTTATATTAGAAAGTTCGCTGATAAACGATTCTGCTATAATGAAATTGGATTGGGGATCGTCTTCGGAAAATTGGATTAAAATTTTTGGAAAATCTCACTGCGAATCAATTGTAGAAAATTTATTATTTAACTACGGTCTTGATAGTTCGGTGGAAAAATATATAGAAAATGAAATTGAGGCAGTATGGGGTATACGTGAGTGGGAAAAATTAAATAATTTTCATAGCACAAACCCTGTTATAGATAATATATCAATACATTTGCATCCAACTTTAAATTCAGATGGATCTTTAGATTTAATACTATTTGTCCGACAAGGAAAAATAAATAGATCAAAGATAAAAAATATAAAAGTGGCCATCGACGGAATTTTTCAACCAAACATGATTACAGAATATGACGGAGAGATTAATAGTTGGTATATGTCAAATAAATTAAATTTAAAGGAAGTTAAAGAAGATAGCAAAATATCTTTATCTTATGAGTATTTTTCAGAAAAACGTCAGAAATACGAATATTATGAAGAATATTTCCTTTACAAAGATACAAAACATTTGTATAACAATTTACTAAGGATTACATTCAGATGAAAATTATAAATATAACTCCCGGTTTAATTCCAATTCCTCCCAATGGATGGGGCGCTGTAGAAAAGATAATATGGGATTATCATCAACAATTGGTCAAAATTGGAATGAGAAGTGAAATCAAATATGCAAATGAAATCAAATATGATGAAAGTCAAATTGTGCACGTACACGTAGCAAACTTGGCAAACATACTACACGAACGTGGCATACCATATATTTTTACCATTCACGACCATCACGCATATTTGTATGGTAAAGATTCGGAATTATTCAAAGAAAACTTGAAAGCGATTGAGAACAGCGTGTTTTCACTTTCTCCGTGCAAATATCTTGTACCATATTTTGGTAGCAAGAAGCTTAGATACTTTAGCCACGCGGTAAATACAGAGATCTTTACATTCAACAATCGACAAAGACACAAGGATTTAAAATTACTCTGTGTGGCAAATAATGGTTATGCGTATGATCAGAGTAAAGATAGAAAAGGATTTAAGATTGCCATACAAGCCGCCAAAACCCTTGGACTTCCCATTACTATTGCCGGGCCTAGAAATAATGACAATTTTTTTAAGACACTAGAGCCAGAATTAAATAATTATTCCGGTCTTACAAAGTTATATGATCTCGATGAAAAATGGTTGATACACTTGTATAACGAAAATGATGCATTTCTTCATTTTTCGGAACTTGAAGCGGGTCATCCAAATCTCACGTTACTTGAGGCTATGGCGTGCGGGTTGCCCGTTATAGGTACATTTGAAGATGATGCGTACAAAGGTATGGCGGTTTGCAAAAGAGATCTCGATGATGCAATAGCGGCAATAAATAATGTAAATTTAAACTATGATAAGTTCAGAAACGACGCGCTAGTGAATGCGAGAGAAAACTCTTATCAGAATAGAGTTTACGAACTAACGGCGCTGTATAGCGAATATAGAAATAAAATTTTTGCAAATCAATTGGAGAATTCATATAAAATAACAGAAATTGTTCATAAAGAACCGGAAAATTCAATAAAAATAACATTTGACGACGGGGCAAAGGTAGATATTTCCGGACCATTTCAGAAAAAATATAAAGTAAATTTTATAGACTCGTTAACAAATATATCAATATACCATTCAGAATTAAATACCGGGATGTGGGCCGCAACCAATACAAAATATTACAACAAATGGCTAGTAGAAGTTTATGACATTACGGATAAAAATGAAACATTGGTTCATTCCGAGTTAATGGATTTAAAAAATAAAAATGTAAAAATTGTACTGGATAGTAATAGTTTAGGAGATTTACTTGCATGGATAGGCGCAGTTGATGAATTCCAAAAGAAACATCAATGCAATCTTTCTTGTGTAGTATTTAATGAAGATCTTAGAAAAATATTTGAAAAAAACTATTTGAATATAAAATTTCTATCGGTCGATGTGTATTCCGAACCATATTTTGCTAAATATAAAATAGGATGCTTTGAAGGAGAAAATGCGAGAACATTATCTCCCGAAGACTACAGGACCATGGGACTCTGTTCTATAGCAACTTCCATATTGGGGCTAAGTAACATAGAGTACAGACCGATCATAGAAATAAACTCTAAAAAATATGAAAACAAAAAATATGTGTGTATTGCAACCCAAAGCACTTGCCAAGCTAAATATTGGAATAATAAGCGTGGTTGGGAAGAAGTGGTTAAATATATTAAGAGTAAAGGTTATGAAGTTTGGTGCATAGATAGGTATAATAATTTTGGTGTAGAAAAAAGCATGAATCACATGCCACTTGGATGTATAGATAAGACTGGAGATTTTCCTCTGGAGGAAAGATTGGCACAAATTAAAGGATCCAAATTATTTATAGGATTAAGTTCTGGGTTGTCGTGGGTGGCATGGGCGACGAATGTTCCGGTGGTATTGATCAGCGGATTTACTAAATCATTCAATGAATTTTATACTCCACACAGAGTAATAAACGAAAAAGTCTGTAATGGGTGTTGGAATGACACGAATGTAAAATTCGATAAAAGCAATTGGTTTTGGTGTCCACGCAATAAAAATTTTGAATGCTCCAAAGAAATTAGTCCAGAGATGGTACTTTCACAGGTCAAAAAAATAATATAAATTGCGTGTAATAGATTAAAATAATATATATTTATACATATGAAGAAAAATATAGACATCGTGCACGACTATTTAAACGGCGAACGTCCTGTGATTCAAGTTGGATACACCGGTGACATAGACAAGTATATTATAAGAAAGACTGGCGAGCGTTGGGTTGACTCTAGCGGTAGAGAATGGGAACAGAAAGAATATGGACCGGTTGCAGTAACCAGAGTTTCCGATATTATACGAGAAGAAATGAATCAGAAATGTACGTGTTGTAAAAGAGAAATTCGTTGGGGAGATAAATATGACAGAAAAATGTATTATAAGACAGAGAAATGTTTTGATTGCTTGGTGCAAGAAGAAACAATGCTTCGTATAAAAGGACAATATAAATTGTACGAAACAAAAAAGCTAATTGAAAACGAATTGTCTTATTTGCATGACGTTAAAAAGAAATTAAAAGAAGCAAAAGAATATCTTTCCAGTGACGAGTCAAAAAAATTCACGTATGTAAATTCGAACGGATTTGTAGAAGAGTGGGACAATAATGCTCGTGCAGAATTGACAGAAAACGTGGAAAAAGACTGGAAGACGTGTTTAAAGAAAATAAAATCTGCGGAGAAGGAGCTTAAGAAAGTAAATGGAGAAATTGACAAAACTCTTGCCGCAAAATGATGTCATATATAATTTGGCAATGCGGATAAAATCAAAATATCCAGAGAAGGGTCATTGTGAATTTGTTGCTAAAGATCTTACCAAAGAGTTAAAAGAAAAAGGAATATTTGCAAAACACGCACAGGGTAATTTTCATTTGGATCAACCGGCAGCATATTTGTTTATTAGCCCCCTAGACACTGAAAACGATGAATACACCATAGACCACGACTGGGTTGAGGTCGAAGGTATGATAGTTGACCCATCAGCAACGCAATTTAGAAAATATGTAGATCAAAAAATACCGGACGTTGTAATGGCAAAATATTCACATCCACTGTATACCAGATATGAATTAATAAACTATGTCTGAAAACAAGACAAAAAATTTAAAGGACGTGATTAAGGAAGAGTACACGAAGTGTGCAAAAGATCCTATATACTTCATGAAGAAGTATGTTAAGATACAACATCCTACACGCGGCACATTACCATTTCTTACATACCCATTCCAAGACAAAGCCCTGTCCGATTTTGTGCACCACAATCAAAACATCATATTGAAGAGTCGCCAGATGGGTATTACAACTCTTGTATCAGGTTATGCGATTTGGCTGATGACATTTCATACAGACAAGCAGATTTTGTGCTTGAGTATTACACAAGAAACATCCAAGGCTATTGTCACAAAGGTTAGATTTGCCAATGATAATCTGCCAAGTTGGCTAAAAGTGCCTGCTGTAGAAGACAATAGATTGTCGTTGAAACTAAAGAATGGCTCTGAAATCAAGGCGGCAAGCAGTGCGGGCACATCTGGCCGTTCAAGTGCGTTGTCATTGCTGGTGGTTGACGAAGCGGCGTTCATTGACAATATTGAAGAAATATGGTTGTCTGCTCAATATACACTATCTACTGGTGGTAAGGCAATCATACTATCTACGCCAAACGGCGTAGGAAACTGGTTTCATAAAATGTGGAAAGAATCTGAGGCTGGACTAAATGGAATGAATCGGATTAGTCTTCCTTGGAATTTACATCCAGAACGCGACCAAAAGTGGCGAGATGAACAAACCAAATTATCTGGAGAACGAGGTGCTGCTCAAGAATGTGATTGTGAATTCAGTACATCTGGAAACACGGTCATAGATATTCCAACAATCGAATGGTATCAAAAAACTCACGGGTGCGAACCAATAGAAAAGCGCGGAATAGATAAGGGATATTGGATATTCAAATATCCAGAAGCAGGAAAATCATACATGGTGGCGGCTGACGTTGCGCGTGGAGATGCCGCAGACTTTAGCGCGGCACAAATATTAGAAATAGAAACGATGGAGCAAGTTGCCGAGTATAAAGGCAAGCTTCCCACAAAGGAATATGCCAGAGCTTTAATGACGATGGCAACCGAATATAACAAAGCATTACTTGTTATAGAAAACGCAAATGTGGGGTGGGCGGTAATCCAAGAAGTACTAGATAGTAATTATGACAATCTTTTTTATAGTTCGGCAGATTTACAATATGTTGATGTGGAAAATCAGATGACAAACAAGTTAAATTCCGAGGAAAAAAAGATGACTCCCGGATTTACCACATCAAATAAAACAAGACCGCTCGTTATATCAAAATTAGAAAGTTATTTTAGAAACAAAGAAGTCATAATACATAGCAATCGTGTACTTGATGAATTGCAAGTTTTTATATGGAGAACTGGCGCTGTATCCGCAAGGGCGGAGGCCATGGATGGATATAATGATGACCTTGTTATGGCACTTGGAATAGGACTTTGGATACGAGATGTTGCACTCCGTTTAAGAAAAGAATCAGACAGTGTAACTAGAAGTATAATAGATAGGATAAGTGCAGCTTCCCCGGAACAAATGACAAAAAATATGAAGATGTTAAACGGGGGGAAAAATATAAATCCGTTTGGAGTATATAACAATCCTTGGCAAATGCACGTCGGAGGTCCGAGTATACATGGAGCAAAGGCAGAAGACTTGAAATGGCTGCTTTGATAATAAAATTATAAAAACATAGCATTTGTATATTTATATACAAGGCGATCATATATATACAATACTTATGGCAGAACAAAAAGATTTATTCACAAGACTAAAAAAGATGTTTTCTACGGACGTTATTGTCCGTAATGTTGGGGGCAAAAAAGTAAAGATCGTTGACACGGATGAAATACAATATGCAACCGACAGAAACAGTCTTCGAGATCGTTTTAATCGCCTAAGAAGCAGTACATATAATCTCCACAATCGCGACTTAAGCATGGCGTATCAAGCAAGTCGCCTTGAATTGTTCAGAGATTATGATGTTATGGACATGGATCCAATCATCGCAAGTGCGTTGGACATTTATAGCGACGAGTGTTTAGTCCCAAGTGAATTTGGAAACGTTTTAACTGTTAGAAGTAAAAATGAAAACATAAAACGCATATTACATAATTTGTTTTATGATATATTGAATGTTGAATTCAATTTGTGGAGTTGGACTCGTAACATGTGCAAGTATGGCGACTTTTTCCTGCGTATGGAAATATCCCCCGAATATGGTGTGTATTTGGTACATCCCATCAGTCCATACGAAATTACAAGAGTGGAAGGATCGGATCCAAAAAATTTAAATTATGTAAAATACCAGCACGACGGGATGGGTGGTGGTATGGAATATGAAAATTTTGAAATGGCGCATTTTCGTTTATTGAGCGACAGCAACTTTTTACCATATGGAAAGTCGATGATTGAACCGGCTCGCCGTGTATGGAAGCAACTAAGTTTGATGGAAGACGCGATGCTTATTCATCGTATCATGCGTGCGCCTGAAAAGCGTATATTTTCCATCGACGTGGGAAATATTCCACCCGCTGACATTGACTCGGCAATGCAAAAGATAATCAACCAAGTAAAGAAAGTTCCATATATTGACGAACGCACTGGTGATTATAACCTTCGCTTCAATCTAAATAATATGGTTGAAGATTTTTATCTACCAGTTCGTGGAAGTGATAGTGGTACAAAGATTGATACATTGCCGGGAATGGAATTCACAGGAATTGACGACTTGGAATACATTCGCAACAAGATGATGGCGGCACTCAAGATTCCAAAAGCATTTCTTGGATATGAAGAAGGATTGTCTGGAAAAGCCACGCTTGCCGCCGAAGATGTCAGATTTGCCAGAACAATAGGAAGAATACAGAGAATTCTTATTTCAGAATTAACAAAGATTGCTATTGTTCATTTGTATGTACAGGGCTATCAAGATGCATCTTTGGTAGATTTTGAATTGGAACTAAGCAATCCTAGTACAATCTTTGAACAAGAAAAATTAGAAATATGGCAAAATAAGGTAACTCTTGCATCAGATATGATGGAGAGTAACATGTTTAGTAAAAAATGGTTGTATAATAATGTATTTAATATGTCTGGGGATGATATTGAAGAACTTCAACAGGATGTAATCAGTGATAAAAAAGAAGCTTGGAGAATTCAACAGATTTCAGATGAAGGTACTGATCCTGCGCTTACCGGAGGTGGTGGAGG
>JACCDW010963444.1_pt1 | contig 10908 bp, 9 predicted proteins | sample 7449781 | NCBI WGS metagenome assembly JACCDW01 (sample SAMN15323449, study PRJNA562643) | freshwater metagenome | isolation source: river surface water | place: USA:Blue River Watershed | collected 2017-08-18
CCGGATTATGCGTTGATTCAATTGGACGCTAATCCAGGTGTCGCACCAACGCCCATTGGAACCACGGCATCGAGCAGCCTCACCATCATTCAGCATCCTGAAGCACAACCCAAGGTCGTCGCCTTTGGCTCGCTTTCTGGCAGCGCTAGCGGCTCTCGCATTTATTACGCGTCGCTTGATACATTAGGCGGCAGTTCGGGATCAGGCGTACTGAATAGCAGCGGTCAGCTGATTGGCGTGCATACGTTGGGCGGCTGCAGCTCATCGGGCGGTACCAACAGCGGCTGGACAATTTCCGGCATACGGAACGCATCCAGCATCCTGTAAGTGTTCAGCCTCCAAAGGATATGGCGGTTTCTTGATTGATTTTCACCTGACGGGCGAAAATACGTCCGTCAGGGCAGAGATATTCATAGGACACCGTGCAGCGCGCCCGGTCTTCGAGATAGAGTTCGCGCCAATCACGACGCCCCACGAGTTGCCTCAATTCCTTTTCCAAGGGGACTTTCCAGTCCTGATATTTCCTTGCAATCCAGGAGTAGGCCGGCAAGGTCACGAGATCGTAGCGGTGCGTGCTGGCCAAATCCTCAGGAGTCAAATCTTCCGTATCCAAATGGATGTCGCTGGCCAGGAGACAGTCCACGCGATCGCGCTGCATCATGACCAGCACGTTGCGATAACTGTTCACCGCTGACACCTCCACACTGCGGTCCTCGATCAGGCTAATCAGGCGGCTCGCCAAGACACTGCTCCGCACGTAAGCAACACGAGGCGCAGCCAGGCTTTTCATCGTCCTGACATCCTTTGTACACCACAGAGAAAGGGTCGTATAAAGCAAAGGCACATCGAGTCGCACGTAATCCGTGAGTCCATGCACGCTGGCAAGGTCATCAACCCGTCCCAGGGTTCCATCAACGCGCCGGTTCTTCAACTCTTCGATACCCCGCCTTGATGGAAATTGTTCCGCTGTGAAACGCCGCCCGAATTGCCGAAGCACGCTGGCAAACACTTGTGTCAAACGCAGTCCAAGGTCCGAGTTCTTTCGAAAGACCGTATCAAAATGCACCGCATCCCTGGACGAAACTGCTGTTTCAGCGAGGCTGTTCCCCGTTGCGCACCAGCAAACGCTTGTTAATAGATACTGCCCCAGCCATGACCACGTGATTTTCACGTCAAAAAGCCTCAAGGTTCCGCGATGTGGGTTGATATATTTCTGTTATACGTTTTTCCATGCACCTTGCCAAGTTTCCTGCTTTAGTCTTGGTGCTGCAATCTGAAGTTTCACATAGGGCTTTCCGTGGGAGCAGGTTTCGTGCCACTATAATCGACGATCCATTTCGAAGTCATGGTCCACAGGAGCCAGCATGCCAGCCAGGGAAACAGGCTTTTTCACCAGCTCAGACGCAACAGAAATATGGTATCAAAGCGTGGGCCAAGGCCCACTCACCATGGTTCTGTGTGATGGCGTCGCCTGCACTGGTTATATTTGGAAATATTTCATTCCCTACTTTTCGCAGCAATACCGCATCATCCATAGTCAGTATCGAGGCCACGGCGACTCCGGCATTCCCAGGAATCTGGATACGATGACCGTTGAAACCTTTGCCAAGGACATCAATGATCTGCTCGACTACCTGGGCATTGAAGGTCCAACCTTGCTTCTGGGCCACAGTATGGGCGTGCAGGTGGCGCTGGAATGCTATCGCCAAAATCGCGAGAGATTCACAGGACTGATCCTCATCAATGGTCCCTATGGTGAAGCCCTGCGCCATGTCCACGGCAATCCCTTATTCGCCATGGCCCTGCCCTGGTTGAAGAAGGCATTTCATAAATGGGACGAGCACATTCAAAAAGTCTGGCGCCCCTTGCTCGATTCCGAAGTTGCCTATCTCTATGCCGTGCTCTTCGAAGTAAACCCTTGGCTGACGAGGCGCAAGGATTTCCGCGTCTATTTTGAAGATGTCGGAGCCATGAAGCCTTTGGTTTATATTGCTGCTCTGGATGGAGCCACCCGCCATAGCGCGGAAGATCTGCTGCCAAAGATAACAGTCCCTGTGCTGGTGGTGGCGGGTGACAAAGATCGCTTCACGCCCTATCCGATCTGTTTGAAACTTCATAAGAATATTCCCGGTGCCGACCTTCTGACTCTGCCCACAGGAAGTCATATCGGGCCATTGGAGTTACCAGAATTCATACATCTGCGGATTGAGAAGTTTATCGCTGAAAGAGTGAAGTTTGCTGAAGTGAAGAAGGCGGCGGAAGGAGCCGAGGGGCCGCCTTTGGAAGCTCAGTCGAAGACCGCGAATAGGAAAGAGAACAAGTCCTCTCCGAAGGCGAAAAAACGCTCAAAATCGCGCTAGTGCCTTGAGCCAAAGGATCTGAGTCGTTCGAGGCGACGTCCCAAAGTTGGCGCCAGCCAATGAGTACGGCGACGCAGAGTCGGCAACAGAGCCTCAGATTCATTGGGTCGGGGCACTAGGGACTCGTCAGGAGGTACCATGACCGATCTTCTCGCGGCACGTGCTCAGATGGCTTTGAGCCTTGGCTTCCACATTGTGTTCGCGGCGGTGGGCATTGCCATGCCCTTTCTCATGTCCATCGCTCATCATCGTTACCTTAAAACCCGAAGACCCGAATTTCGAGTCCTGACCAAAGCCTGGTCCAAGACCGTGGCGATTTTCTTCGCGGTCGGTGCCGTCTCGGGCACAGCTCTATCATTCGAACTCGGACTGCTTTGGCCCGGATTCATGATTCATGCCGGTCCCATCATCGGAATGCCTTTTTCCTGGGAAGGCGCTGCTTTTTTCCTGGAAGCAATTTTCATCGGAATTTTTCTTTATGGGTGGAAACGTTTGCCAGAACGCAGTCACTGGATCAGCGGCGTGATGGTTGGCTTATCAGGTGTGGCGTCAGGTTTTTTTGTGATCTGCGCCAACGGTTGGATGAATAGTCCAGCCGGCTTCGACTGGAACAACGGCAATCCCATCAATATCGATCCGTGGGCGGCCATGTTCAACGAGGCCGCGCTGGGTCAGGGCGTGCATATGATCATCGCCTCATTTCAGGCGGTGGGCTTTGCCTTTGCCGGCGTACATGCGCTTCTTTACCTTCGCCTCAGGCACCCCGTGCATCACGAAGCGATGAAAATCGCATTTATGGTCGGCGCAGTTGCCGCGATCATTCAACCGATCAGCGGTGACCTTGCCGCCAAGAGCGTGGCCGTGCGACAGCCCATCAAACTCGCGGCGATGGAGGGGCATTTTGAAACGGAAAAGGGTGCGCCTCTCCTGATCGGCGGGATTCCCGATGTGGACGCGCGGCGCACGGATTATGCGGTGCCTATTCCTAAAGCTCTCAGCTTTCTGGCCTTTGGGGATTTTGATGCGGAAGTAAAGGGCTTGAATGATTTTCCGCGTGATCTTTGGCCACCGGTCGTGGTCACGCATATCGCCTTTCAAATCATGGTGGGTATTGGGACCCTCATGGCTTTGGTCGGGGTACTCGGACTTTTTTGGCTGTGGAAGAAGCCGCAGAATTTTCTGAAACCACTCTGGCTTAAAGGTCTCGTGGCCATGTCACCTCTCGGATTGATCGCCATTGAAGCAGGCTGGGTGGTGACTGAAGTCGGTCGTCAGCCCTGGGTTATCTATGGTTATCTGAAGACGGCCGATGCCCTGACGCCGCGACCGGGCATCGTGTATACGCTCATACTCTACCTTGTCATCTACCTCGCTCTGAGTTTCGTCGTGTATCAGCTCGTGCGCCGACAGATTGAAACGCTGCAGCAAGACCTCGGCCAGACCCAGGATAAGGGGGTTTCCGCATGAGTATGGTGGATGTGGTCCTAATTTTTCTGGGCATTGCGATTGTGTTTTATGTTCTCTTTGGGGGCGCAGATCTCGGTGCGGGGATTTTGGAGCTTTTCCTAAGCAAGGACACTCGCGAAGACGAACGCGCCCTGATCACGCATGCGATGGCCCCCGTGTGGGAAGCCAATCATGTGTGGCTGATCCTGGCTGTGGTGATCATCTTCATGGGCTTTCCGCGCGTCTACACGGAAGGTTCCACCTATCTGCATTTGCCTTTGATGGCCGTTCTCGTGGGCATCGTCGCACGCGGCTGCGCCTTCACGTTCCGCTATTACGATACGACCCGAACCTATCGCCGAACCTATACCAGGATCTTCGCTTACTCAAGCCTGTGGACCGCATTTTTCCTGGGCGTGCTCGGCGGATCCTCGGTGGCAGGTTTGATCAACCCCAACGGTAAAACGTTTGCGGAACTGTTTCTGGATCCCTGGCTCAATCCCTTCTGCATCAGCCTCGGACTCTTTACCGCCTGCTTCTGCACCATGCTGGCCAACATTTTTTTGGTGGGTGAAGCCGACGAGATCGAACTCACGCGCATCCTGCGTCGCAAGGCAAAAATCGCCCTGCTCGTCACTTCCCTCATGGCACCGCTCCCCCTTGTGATGGCCGAAGTCATGGGCCACCCCTTGCTGCCGATGATCATGGGCAATCCCGTGAGTCTCGCTTTCTTTGCCCTGGCCATTTTCCTTGTGCCCTTGGTGTGGATGAGTCTGAATCGTTCCATCTGGACAACCTGGGCCCGCGCCTTCAGCGTGATGCTGGTGGGATCGATTATCCTGTCCTGGTTCATGGCCCAGTATCCGACCGCACTTTACTATGCGGTCGACTCGCAGCAAAGGTCGCTCAGCTTCTATGAGGCGGCAGCCCCAGCTGCCACGCTGCGTGTACTACTCGGAGGCCTCATCGTCGGCTCGCTCTGCATCTTTCCTGCGCTGGCCTATCTTTTCAAGATTTTTAAGTGGGATACGCTGGACGAGGAGCGTCGTTACAAGCCCTGAGAAAGGCGAGGGTTTTGTCCTATTCTTTCAAAAACAACCGCGAGTGGTTCCGTCCGCGCCGCCGCGGGACTTTCAGCAGAAATTTAGCGAGCGCCACGGAAACCTGTTAGAATTAACAGGAATATATTCCACTTCCGTTGGAGCCTCGCGGGATGAAAGAAACCAACCATGATCTCATCGCGACCCATGAAATCATAAGGGTTCTTGAAACATCGTTATACTTTTCCCGCAACATCATCGATAACCAGCCGGACATCATCATCATCACCGATCAGGCCGGTCGCATCTATCGCCTGAATCAGCACGGAATGAATTTCTTCAAGCGTTCCAAGACTGAAGTCCTCGGCAAGGCCATCGATGAATTGACGGCTGGTCTCGTCAAACGGAAGTTCACCGACGTTCTCAACAAGACCCCTTTTGAAAACACCAGTTTCTCCAATGAGGACATGAACGACGATATCAAGATCTACTGGCAGATCACCCGCATGGTGGACAGCCATATCAAAATTCCCTTGTTTCTGATCAAGGGCACCGACACCACGGAACTTGATCTGGCCTACAAGAAAATGGAAGCGATCAATTCTGAAAAGCAGAAGATCGAAGACGAAATCAAGAAAGCCAAGATCATCCAGGAAACTCTGCTGCCGGACAGCACCCTGCCGCCGGCCATCAAACTCGAATCGATCTTCGTGCCCGCTGCGGAAACGAGCGGTGACTGGTTCGGCTATCATTATGACGAACCGGACGACATCTTCAACGTCTACGTCGGCGATGTCACGGGTCATGGTCTTTCTTCGGCTCTTCTTACCGGTGTGGTATATGGGGCGATCTACTCGACCGAACAGTTATTCCATGATCAGGAAAAACTCTTCGCTTCATATACGCAGTCGCAGAGGCTCATGCTGCTGGCTTCCGCAGCCAATAGCATGATCCTGAAAGCGGATGCGCGTCTGTCGATGACCATGTTCTTCATCTCCATTGAGATCGGGACCGGCAAAACCTGCTTTCTCAATGCAGGTCACCGTCTACCCTTCCTTTATCAGGCCAAGCAGGGTCAGCTCTCCCGCATCAAAGGAGGCGGTGATATCCTAGGTTTCAGCCCCGATCCCCGCTTTGACGTTTATGAATTCGATCTGCAACCCGGTGACACCATCGTGCTGTATACAGACGGACTCCTGGAGAACAAGGACAAGAACGGCCAGGTGATCAAGGAAAAGGTCATTCGGCAGATGATCGTCGACATGAAGGGCGATATTCATCAGCTGAAGAATGGCTGCCTGGAGTTGATGAAGCAGAGCTGGGAAGGTACAGAAGTCGAGGATGATGTCGCGATGATTTTCATCTCCTATAAAGCCTGAGGGACCCATGCACGCTGATCCTATTCATCAGAACCTTGAGAACTCCATCACCGGCATGCTTTCTGAATTCTTTCAAAAGCAGGTTCCTTCTGAAAAGTTGAGCATCACGGCGGTTCCCAAGAAGGATCTAGCCTTCTCCGAACACATGGTCATCATGCTCCTGAGCAATGCTCAGATGCGTATGTTTCTGAAAATCCACTTTCATCTGGATGAAGCCAAACGCCTCGCAGCCGTGCGTCAGCACAAGAGCTGGAATGAAGTCTCGGACAAGGTGGCTATCGACTTCATGAAGGAACTCTGCAATGTGCTGGGCGGACGCCTGAAGCGCAATATCGCCCACCTGAAACTCGAATTGGGACAGAGTATCCCGCTCGACCTGGAAGGTTTCTGCGAAATCTTTTTTGAGGACGTGAACTGGAGCAGCCAGACCCTTGTTTTCCGGGTTTTCAATCCCAAACTCCAGGTCCTGGTTTCAGCTCAGTATGAAATCACGGGTCAGGAGGCGCGGCAGAAACTCGCGACGCTAACGGAAGCTTCCCAGACGGCGGAAGAGGATGATATTGAATTCCTTTAATGGCGCTTGGGGCGAATTTCACTGAAATCGGCCGGATAACGCGCCCATTCTTTCTGATAGAACTGGCGGAGGAGATCCCAATCCGCTTCGGCCTGTCCCGTAAACTGCACCACGGGACCTATCCCCACGCGTTTATTTTTATAGTCAATGAAAGCGAGAGCCACCGGCAGTTTGCTCTTGAGTGCAATCAAATAAAAACCGCTTTTCCAATGATCCGTCCATTTCCGCGTGCCCTCGGGCGCCAGCGCAAGGATCAGTTCGTCCCGTTTATTCATTGCATCAAGTGTCTGCGCCACCACGCGATGAGGATGGGAACGATCAATCGGAATACCGCCGAGTTTTCGCAGGATACGACCGATGAATCCCACAAAGATCGTGTGCTTGCCGAACCAGATGGTCTTCCGCATCGCCTTCCAATGCAGACCCAGAGCCAGTCCCACGAAAAAATCCCAGTTTGAAGTATGCGGGGCTACAATCACGATGAATTTTTTATGACCAGGCAGCTGTCCCGCCACCTGCCAGCCCAGTAACCTGAGCAGTAAACCCGCAAGCCTTGCCCATCCTTCCATAGCAGCAACTCCTGTCCGCTTCGTCTCCATGATACCACATTTCGGCTGCAGAATTTACCGTAAACCCTGGGTTTGCTGACTTTCAGCCCAAGGAAGCCCAGGGCGACGGGCTTTGAGGCGGGAATCAGGCCGTTTGCCGTGAATGAGAACGCCTTCAGACTGGACAGGTCCTGACGCTCTTGCTAGCTTGCAGCGTCCGTCAGCCCATTATGTAGCTTTTTAGCGTCAAAATTGCGTAGAAGGAATTCTCATGAAACATTCCATCAGCGGTCTCGGACTGACTTTCGGCCTAGGCCTCAGCAGTCTTCTTTATGCTGCGGGAGAGACTCCTGCCGCTTCCAAGCCAGCAACTGTGGAAGAGGCCAAAGCGTTCGTGGCTCAAGTTGATAAGGATCTGCGTCGCCTGCTCGTGACTCAATCGAAAGCGGATTGGGCGAAACAAACCAATATCACGCCCGAAACAGAGGCTGTTGCAGCCGCGGCCAATGCGGAATATCTGACCTATTCAACCAAGGCCATTCAGGAGTCAGCTCGCTTCCTGCCTATCCTTGACAAGCTCGATGCCGACACGCGTCGTCAGATTCAACTCCTCCGCACCAGCGCGAGCCTTGTTGCGCCAAGTGATAAAGCTAAAGCCGAAGAACTGGCCCGGGTCACGACTTCGATGGATGCCGAATATGGCAAAGGCAAGGTCTGTGATAAGCAGGGTAAAAACTGCAAAGACCTGGGTGCCCTGGAAGACGTGCTGGCGTCCAGCCGAAACAGTAAAGAATTGCAGCAAGCCTGGGCTGGCTGGCACGATACCATGGGCCAGAAAATCCGCCCCCTTTATCAACAGTTTGTCGAACTCGGCAATGAAGGCGCTCGCAGCATCGGCTTCAATGATATGGGCGATCAGTGGCGTTCGGGTTACGATATGTCGGCTGCTGAATTTGAAAAGGAAGTCGACCGTCTTTGGACACAGGTCGAGCCTCTTTACAAAGACCTGCACTGCTACGCTCGGCAGAAATTAAACAGCCGATACGGCAATGCTCTGGTCCCGAAAAAAGGAGGCCTGCCTGCGCATCTGGTCGGCAATATGTGGGCGCAGGATTGGAATTACATTTATCCCGATCTGCAGCCTTACAAAGGCCAGCCTGAAGTGGATGTGACGCCGGCACTCCAGAAGCAAAAATATACGCCCGAGAAAATGGTGAAGCTGGCCGAATCCTTCTTCACGTCGATCGGTTTGAAGCCACTGCCCCAGACCTTCTGGGAACGCTCGATGTTCGTTAAACCTGAAGGCAAGGACGTTGTGTGCCATGCCAGTGCCTGGGATCCTGAATACAACGGTGATGCGCGCATCAAAATGTGCATCAAGATCAATCAGGAAGACCTGATCACGGTTCACCATGAATTGGGCCACAACTACTACTATCTCTACTACTACGACAAACCCATGCTCTATCAGTCGGGCGCCAACGACGGTTTCCATGAAGCCATCGGTGATGCCATCGCCCTTTCGATGACACCAGACTACCTGAAAAAGGTTGGCCTGCTGGAAACGACAGCTGATAATCAGAAAGCCATAATCAACTCGCAGATGCAAAGAGCCCTGGATAAGGTTGCCTTCCTTCCATGGGGACTGCTGGTCGATAAATGGCGCTGGGATGTTTTCTCGGGCAAGGTTTCAGCCAAGGATTGGAACAAACACTGGTGGGATCTGCGTCTGAAATATCAGGGCGTCGTGCCTCCTGCCCCGCGTCCGGCCGATGCCTTTGATCCCGGTGCGAAATATCACGTTCCAGGCAACACGCCCTACATGCGTTACTTCCTTGCGGATGTTCTGCAATTCCAATTCCACCGCGCGCTTTGCGATGCAGCTGGACACAAAGGACCTTTGAACACCTGCTCGATCTATGGCAACAAAGTTGCGGGCGAAAAACTCCAGAAAATGCTGGAACTCGGCGCTTCCAAGCCTTGGCCGGAAGCTCTCGCCCAAATCACCGGCACGAATAAAATGGATGCCACGGCGATGATCGACTACTTCGCTCCTCTTCAGGCCTGGCTCAAGGAACAGAATAAGGGCCAGAGCTGCGGTTGGGAAGCGGCTCCGGTTTACGCAAAATCCCGCTAAGATTTCAGGGGAGACATTGGTCTCCCCTTTTTTTAGGTATGAACGGAGAGACCCATCAGCTCTTTCTGAATGGCTGCCAAGGCGCGATTGGCCTTCACTAAAAAATCATCGGTACTGTTGATCGTGGTCAGATGCGGATGCCCGGACCAAAGATCGTGGATCCTTTGATCGATGAACTGTGCCTGCTGGGCACTTTCAATACGCAGAGGATTCTGTGCATTATAGCCCTGTTCCGAAGCCGGTGTCCGTAAATGAATCACCGCCGCGTAACGCGCGTATTCCGCAGCAAGTGTGGTATTCAATTCCCGGAAATACTCATCAAAGCCGTCCGGCCAATAAGCAGCGCCATCCACAGATCCGCGATCACAGAGCGCCACCACGGAATTCCCTTCTTCCTCGAGCATGGTTTCAAACTCACGCTGCACGTGAAAGATAGCCCGCTGCGCTGCCTTGCGACCCGGTATAGTATCGTGCCTCCAGAATCCACCGCCAAAAACCACGCTGGCCGACTCTGGAATAATAGACAGCTGCCCAGAAAACTGCCTCTTTGCCAATTCCAGGATGGCCGTCTTGCCGGCACCCGGACCTCCCGTCAGAACAATCTTTTTCAAACCACAGCCCCCTTGGTTTTTCTCTTCTTGCAGTTCATCATAATTCATGGTGGGCGCAGACGTCCGCTGAATTTTAAGGCAAGGGCTGCCGACCATATGAATTGACAGCAGGATCAGCAGTTATAAGCATTTCAGCAGTGGATCGTTCTCTTGATTTTTGGCTCATGTTAAAATAAGAGGATCGTCCAGCCTGTGAGGAATTATGACAAGCCAAAGCGAATTCGACGATAAACTCCGTGCCGATTACTTGCAAGAAGCCAAGGAACTGCTTGCGGATACCGAATCCTGTTTCCTTCTCCTGGAAAAAGATACCGGCAACCGCGAACTGATCGATCGCATTTTTCGCATGATTCATACCATAAAAGGCAGCGGATCCATCGTAGGTTTTGACAGTTTCACTCGTTTTGCCCATCAATTTGAAAGTCTGCTCACTCTTATCCGGGCCGGCACGCTCGCCATCGATAGCGCGATTATGGATTTGATGTTCGAATCCAATGATCAGCTGAAGGACTGGGTTCGTGAACTGGAGCACGATTATACCTACGAATTGGATACGAACGCGACGGTGGCCAAACTCTCTGTTTATGTAGCGGGCACAGCGCCCAAGAAAGAGACAAATTCAACTCCCTCTTTTGGCTTTTTTGATGATGAACCTGCGGCAGCAGCTGAAGTGCCGAAACAGAGCACACTCCCTTGCGTGCTGCTGGTCGATGATGAAGACGATATCCTCGATCTCTATGAAAACTATCTGGAAGGGATGCCAATACGCACAACTCGCGCCTTGGATGGACAGGAAGCCATCGCTGTTCTCGA
>JACCDW010400641.1_pt1 | contig 10906 bp, 5 predicted proteins | sample 7449781 | NCBI WGS metagenome assembly JACCDW01 (sample SAMN15323449, study PRJNA562643) | freshwater metagenome | isolation source: river surface water | place: USA:Blue River Watershed | collected 2017-08-18
CGTATGCAAGTGTAGATGCGTCGTGTTCAACCATCTCAATTTCAATTGTGGTTGGATTTAAGTAAGTGTTGGTTAAAATTATTTTTTGAGATGGTACTCCGATAAACGGAACAGTATTTGGTTTGTTTGTTGGTGCAGATGATGGTGTAACAGTTAAGAACATTAAATTTGTTGCTTGTTCACTGTATTGATATCTTATTGCTTTTTGTGATGTACTTGTTAAGTTCGATACTATAGGTGTACAATAGAAAGACGATGTTACTATTCTATAAAAATTTGGTATTTTTTTATTATCGGAAGAATTAATATATTCTATCCTATAACCAACTAATCCTTGTGGTGTAAATTTATTTCTATCGTCAGCAGGGACATTTGATAAATCAATTACCAAACCTCTAACAGATGGTAATGATGCTAAAATACCACAATCGGTAATACTTGTTCTTATTTGTTTTGGTCTGATGTGTAATGTATAAATTCCTAAATCGGAAAAATCGTCAGAACCAAGTTTTAAATTATACAAACCACCTAAAATTTCCACATTTGAGGCGTTTGTGTCATCAGTTGTTTCAGAATTATGAAAGACAGGAGTTAAGACATCTAAAGTGTTAAGTCTCTTTAATGTAACTGTAGATGTGGCATTCCTATCCGCTACGTAATGAAAATATATTTCAACGTCTTCAGGTGATACATCTGATGGTCTAATTATACCGTAACTTCCTACTGCCATGTTTTTTTATTATAAATATGAAACTTATTGTTTTCTAATATTGAAATATCCATTTCCATAAAACGTTAATTCACCTGTATTGTCAATCTCAGATAATCTTAATGTTTTTTCGAGTACACCTTGTTTTCCTCTTTCAACAAAAATATCTGAGTAAATAACAGGTTCGTCAATAAATCCTAAGAAATGTTCATTTCTGGTTATTAATGTATTAATAACTTCTTCTTTTGTAAAGCCTGAAGTTGTACCAGTAATTGTTGTTACACCGTCAGCAAAGTCTTGATAATATAAGTTATCAATGGTATATGCACTGTATGATACACCGTTAAGTGTTCCTGTGGTAACTCCCGTATATGTATTTGAACCGTATAATTTTTTCTCACTAATTTTACTTTTTCCTAAAGCCGCATATGTAAATGTTGTGTAACCTGTATATCCACTACCATTATAGTCATAATCATTTAAATAATTTTGTGTTTGACCTGTAATGTTCGTGTAAGGTATGGTAAATCCTGAGAATGTACCTAAAGGATTTGAAACTGTGATATTTGATGGTATTTGTATTATCTTTTTTGTTTCAAATTGTGTCCACGGTGTATTAATTGAAATTGAAATGGTTGTTTCACCTGTTGAAGCATAAATTTTGGTTGCAGTTATACCTGTGGTACTCAATATTGATGTTGTACCATCTCCCCAATCAACAGTGAAATCAACGGAATGTAATTCAGAAACTTTCGACGTATCTACTGTATTATAAACTTGTACTGTGTTACCTGTCTGAGTATATGAAAAATTACAAATCTGTTCAACTTGTTCTAACTCACCGTCAAACCCAACCATGACACCCATTTCATCAACCGAAGTTTCTAAGAAAATAGGTAAATCTTGGTCATCATACGCTTCCGCTTTACTAATACTATCCCACGCAAATAATTCTAATGTTAAATCACATCCCTCATCTCCATATGAATTTGTAGGGATTGTTGTTCCCGTCCAAATGTAGTATCCTGAAGGTAATGTACTACCAGAAACGTTATAAACAATAAACCCATCTAAGGGGTCTAAATATTGAGAAGTTGACCACTTAATTAAACTACCAAAACTGTTGTACCAATAAGGTCCATCAGAAGAATATAACTTTAAATTAGGAATGTTTTTCCTACGTATTTCATATTTTAATGGTGGTTTAATATCCATTATTTTTTTCTTTCATAAAAATTTATTGGAGAGACAACTTGTCCTCTTCTTGAACCAATAGCACCATTATATTCGTAAATAATGTATGAATAATCGGTTCTATCTATAATTACTTTGTAATAAACATCTTCTTCTTCCACCACATCTTCAACTAACGTCATTGATTTATTAACAAAATCAATAACACTACCGTCTTTAGCATTGTAATATTTTGCGGTCATGTAAAATGTGTTACCAGTAATATTAGTTTCACTAAACGGTGAATCGTCCGCGAACCAAAACAGATACATATTTTCAGTGTTTCTATAATTAGAACCATTGAATACAGGCACATAAACAAAATCATTTAATGGATATGTACTTCCACTTGGGATACCTGTATAATATACTTTTTCACCCAATGGTAGTATTAAATTTTTTGAGAAAACTAATCTTCTGTTTGTTTGATTCGGTGATTCATCATTACTTGTCTTATAAAATTCTAACCTAAAAAAACTTTCAGTTGATTGTCTTAACATTTTAGAATTTTCTTCTAATGTAATCCCTGTCGCCTCGTAATTTTGTATGTAATTTCCTGAATTATTTAAAAAGTAAAAACTATACCAAATATCGGTTTGATTAAATGTTGTACCTGAAGTTGATGTTACTGAGTATGGTGAATGAACATATCTAACAGTTTCATAGTTTTCAGTTGGATTGATAATATCATAAAGAATCTCTTGTTCCATTTGTTGAGCACTATCTGTCCACCCCAAATCTGTTTTAAAATTTTGATTTGAAGACACAATAATACTTTGGTCGTTATCTTTTACTAATATTTTCATTTTAACACTTAAATCTTTCCACTTTTTTAATTAAATCTTGCTTATTTTCATATATGTTTTCATTACGTAAATAGAAGTTAATATCACTTTTTACATAATGAATATTATTAATAAATGGATAATTTGTACCAAAACCATCCGGGTCAATGTAACCATGGTCGTATAAATCTCTCCATTTCCATATTAAATCATCTTCAAAATATTTCGCATTTTGTGGTAAACCATAAATTTGATTAGTAATTGAACTTTCTATATATGGAGATAATTCTCTTAATTTTACTTTATGATGTGGTTGGTAAAATATACCAAACATATTAGTCATTGAACCTCCCGAAAATGAAACTGTTGTTCCTGTTTGTCCATAATCAAAAACAGATAAAGGATTAGAAAATCTATGATATACATCACTGATTGTTCTTTCTTTTAATTCGTATTTATTGTATTCTATAAATCCACCGTTTAAAACTGTGTTTAATGGTAACTCGGTACCACCTGTAAATGTGTAATTTATTGAATTGACTGTTTTTGTAAATGCCGTTGTTGGTATTGAAGTCTCAATACTTGAAGAACCGTCAAAATGTTCATCAACCCATTTATCATGAAAATTAAATTTCCAACCAACTTTAGGTGGATATTCAAAAAATCCATTTTTATTTACAAGTAAAACCGTTACGTAGACCTCAGTTGGTAAATAACCTAAGTTATTTGTTAATCCTGTCAGAAGAAAGGGTTCTTTGAAGTCATAAATCATTGTCTCCATCATGTTTCTTTCAACTAAAAGGTCATTTACTCCAGCACTATTTTCTAAAAGTAATTTTCTTTCGTTTTCCCATATTGAAGATTCAAAACCTATTTTATCAAGAATATAATCTTCTTTTTCTGTTAAAGTTTTATGTTTATGAACATAATATGTTGATGTTGTACCTGTAATATTATTCCTGTCGATACATCTTTTACCAAAAACAACTGTTGTTAGTATTGTACCTTGAGGTAATTCAGATTTAGAAATATCTAAAACAAATTTTTCCGACCTATATATAGAATCACCAACACTAATTACTGAAAACGTTCTACCCGAAATGTCAACACTATTATCTAATGTTCCACCACTAATTGTGATGTACTCTCCGGCGGATATTCCATGTTCAACGGGACTTGTTAATTTATATGTTGAACCATTATCTTCAACTCTAAAAGGTATACCATCACCCGAAACAAAATCAAATACGGTACCACCACTAAGTGTGTATTTCATTGGGTAATTAGTATCATGTGAATAAACATATGATAAATAAATGTTCCAATTATGATATGGTGCGTCAATACTTGATATCGGTAAGTGAGATGACTCACCACTATATGTAATGCTTGGACTGTATAAACTTAAAGAAGATACAGTTTGTATAGGGTTAGATTGTCTAACCACATCTTTCCTCAAAAACGCGAATTCATTGTAGGGTAAAAAACCAACAAACGGGTTATTGGTACCAGCAACAGGTGTAGAACCATCTCCCGCTAAATAAAGTTTTTCAAGTAAGGGTTCGTACTCTGTTGTTCCACTATACATGTTTCTGAAAACCATTCTTAACTTTCCATGTATTTTGTAATTGTTACTTTCATTCCTCTCCTTATTAAACAATTCAGCATTGTTTAATATAATGGTTCTATCACCCTCTCTTAACAGGTTTTCAGTTTCATCTAAACCAATTTTAATATTTTGGTCTTGATTAATTGAACCAAAAAATTTTTTTGATGGTAATATTATTCTTTTTTTATCCATTACTCAGCAGAAGTGAATGCGCCCTTTGGCCCAAATAATTTTATAAATTTATCAACCGCGGTATTACCCGGTCTCAATCCAAAATAAAATAAGAATGGTGTCGATAATATTTGTTTATTACCTGTATAGTTATTTTGTGTTGGTTTTAAAATGAAATCAATATCTGAATTCCAAGATTGTGACTGCCAATTTCCCGCGTCGCCAACTCTTATCCATAAAGTACCCGTATATGGTGTCGCCGTGTCACCAGATGTTATGTGTAAGAAAGTAAACCCTTCTTCTTGATTATCGTAATCTAAATGATTGTCGTTAGTATCTTCTATGTTAAATGAACCATCATTAACATCAGCACCTGCAATTGTAAACGTGTTACCTGTATATGTTTTAGTCATTGGAAATAAAACGTAGTTGAAACTTGTGTCACCGGTAAATGCGTAATTGTACGTCATCCCTTGTAATCTTTGAGTCACAACAGTACCATAATCCCAAGATTGGTCATATCCTTCACCAAATCCGGGTCCCTTTTTATCCCAATAAAAGAATGGAACTAGTTGAGAGGATTCGGTTAATCTACCCGGTTCATTTAAACAAACTCTAACTCTATAACCTTCATCGTCTAATACTAAATTTATTGGTATCGGACCATTCGTAGTACCTGATTCTGATTTGAACAATTGAGTATATTCATCAGGGTCAAGAATTGTTGGGTTGTATTGACCGTAGTATCTATTTTGTAAATCAAATTCTTCAATACCAACCTCACTATTAACCGATATTAATTGTAAAATATCACCATTTAATACTTCGCCAGGTGTGTTGAATCCGTTATTTTGGAAGAAATCTTTATATCCATAATCAGCGTTAGTGTCTAACCTATAATTGATATAAAGACCTAACATTTCTTTAAAACTTTGAAATGATGTTTGTCCTATATTTCTAACAACTGAACAGTTAGGGTCTAAAGATGGGTCTACACAAATTTCTTTTATAAATTCATCTCTAGGTCCTAAATCCATAATTGTTGTTGGGTGTCTTAATACACTAGTACTGTCACCTACGGTAACTTTTTCAAAATTTCCGTTATTAAATCTGGTTGACCTATAATAAAATCTTTTAACCGCAGTTTCTGAAGTTTTTTCTTTGATTTTGTAATAAAGTAAATTATTACAATAGTTTGTACCTCTTTCGTTTAGGTCAAGCTCTTCTTCGTTGTCCCATCTGACTCTAGCCTTGAATGGGAACATATATAACGAACCGGCTAACCAATTATCCACAAATGAATAATTTGCAACACCTTCACAGAAAAGTTTATTTACTAATTTTCTTCTCGCATATTCTGTTATTAAGGTGAACTGTACTGACCAATTTGTGGAAGATGCTGCCGGTATAATAGTATATACACCAAATCTAAATTCAGAAAAACCACTTCGAGGACCACATGTGTCACACTTGTTTATATTTTCAATATATGCCGCTTGACCCACAGTAATTAAAGACAATGATGTACATCCTGTTCCGGGATTTATTGTTGTTGCACTGTATGGTACACTAGTACCCGATGCACAATATGACATTTTTACAATACCACTATCATCATAAATTGTATTTTGTGCCAAACAACCTTCAGGTAATCCTTCACCGTTTATTGCGTTGGTATTTGTTGAACCCGTTACAGTATAGAATGCGTCATAAATTTCATATGTAAAACCTGTCCATACATAATCTTTTGGAATTGCAGGGTTATTCCACCTCAAAAATGTGTTTTGTGTTGCCAAATCTCTTCCAAGAATACCACTTGTTGAACCACAAGTATATGACCTCGGTAATAAATTGTATGTTGACCCTGTTGTTAATCCTGTAACTTGATTTGTATCTGCATTTGATGCATCGGCGTGTGGTAAATAAGATGTTACTCTTACATAATAGGTTCTAGACGGATTAATACTAATATTTGAAAGTATTGTTGATAAACTCTGTCCATATGTATAACCCGTATAGTTATAGGATGTATATCCGCTAGATGGTGATTCACTAAGATAATATTCTTTTTCTGTCGAATCGGGGTCGGGGTTACAAATATAATATTCAGTAATTAACGTGTTACATGTACCAACGTTTGTTGCGGTGTTTGTCCCTGAAACCAATGAAAGTGAACCATTTCTTATACAAACATTTGTAACAGGTGAACCACTCCAATCAATAGTTAAGTTTGTTAATGCGTTTGTGGTACAATCTCTATATTGATAAACAGTGGTTCCACTTGCTGGTGGAGTTGCAAAATTATAAGTCTCACACTCTACCGTTAATGTTAATTTATCACGAACCGCAACTCCAGATGCGACTTTTTCATATAAAACAGATGGGTCATCTGTAGAAACAACATCATTATCGTTAATTGTAATTTCATCACAAGATTCACACTCAGGATAAACCACAGTACTTAAATACACGGTACCGAGTCTTTGAAGTGGTTCGATAATCTGAGAATCCCATGAATTAAATGGTGCCCAATAAAATGTCCATCCTAATATGTCCCAAGGACCAATTCTTACTTTTTCGTAAATTAATTGAAATGGGAATATGATTACTTGAACCGCACCCAAGAATGCTTTGTATATAACTCTTTCGAATACGTTAACTATAATCGCAAGTAAAATACCAAAACTAAATCTTCTCCATGCATAGTTTATTGGTGGAGTAACAACACTTGATTCACAATCTTCTTCTTCTTTCGGTGATATATCTTTTACACCAACATAGTTATCTTTTCCACCTTTAAAGTGACTACCCATGTAAGATGATAACGTATATGCTTTATTGTAGGTAAATCTGTAGAAATAATCTTCAGGGAAATAACTACCATAAACATCATTAAAAATTACAGATGTAGTTGTTGCTTGTGATGGGTAATCATCCCAATTTAGTGAGAATGCGTATGATGCATCCACATCATCAGAATATTCCCTAATATTTGGTACTAAATAACTACCAACAAATCTAACTCTACCTAAAGTTTGATTTTTACCTGAAATTCTAAATCTATAACAACTTGAAGTTGGAATACCCTTATTTGGGTCATTTGTTATTTCGTTTTCACCAAATTCATTAGTAAAAACATAATCCATATTCATTGGTAATGGAATTACGAATGAACCATCCTCGTCAACGTCTTCTTGAAATTCATATCTTTCAAGAACAGGTCTTCCTTCAGAGTCTTTTGCTGTGGTAAATCTTATTATCTCAACATCCGCAGCGAAGGTTGTTAAATCACATTTCCTACCCATTGCAGAACGAGGTCTACAGTTTTTATTTACCGTATTTTTTCCTTGGTCTGAATAGATAGAACCCAATAAGTATGCTTTTGGTTGTACTTTTACACCCCTACTTGATAAATCAAAATCAGTTCTTGTGATTCCTATCTCACATAAATCTTCATTACCCCAAAAAGGATAAACTTCAACCGTTTGATTAAATGACACTATTTGTGGAAGCGTGTCTAAATCGTTAGATGATTTGTATGAGTATGTATTTTTAAATTTATCAACACCTAACCCCTGTCTAATGAAGTCATCGGGTCTTAAAGAGAAACATCCAATATCTGATAAATCAACATCCACATGAATGGTTTGATTTCCAACCGGAACTCCCCAAATCATAAAGTCACCAGCGTCGTTTGTTTTAACAGTATACTTGTAATATTTCTCGTATACTTCTAAAATTTCTTCTCTCGTTAAAATATCTTTTTGGTCAGGAAATGTACCTGTTGGTTCATGTCCACCATGTTGTTTTCTTGCTGGTAATAAATTATATCTGTACCCTTCTTCGTTTCTATCGTCAACGGTTGTAAATGGATATAGTGTTGATATAACGGGGTCATTTGAATCTTCTTCTGTGATTGGTATGAATATCGAAACTTTAGCGTTTGGAATACCAAATCCGTTATTTACAAATATTCTACCACAAACAACACCATAGTCGGAGCACATCGAAGAGTACGCTTCAGTTTGCGTAAACTTTAAGGAAAGTATTTCTAAAAGGTCAAAGTCGTTTTTTAATTCAACAACTACCTTTTGGTCTTTACCAATATTTGTGGAAATTCTATGTTTTTGCATTCTTCTATATAAATAGAAAATTATAGGTTTCCAGAATAATAAATAAAAATTAAATTAGAATGTAGTTGTTCCTAGAGTTTTTACCCTAACTTTTATATCTTTTTCAGGAAATCTTATTTGATAAATTTGATTAGATTTCATGAAAATGGTCATATCTGATTGTGCAATTTCTTTAGTCTCATCATTCACATATGATTGAGCAACTTCTGATGAAGAATATTCACCACCAATGTTATTGAAAACTCTAATATCTACAGCATTAACTACACCAACAACATCACCAATTATTCTGTATAGGTCACCAACAAATAATGGGTCACCCATTTTTCTTTTATCAATTGAGAAATGATTCACAATATCTTCTATAATCGTCCTAATAATTTCTGTTTGGTTTCCGTTTTTATCGATAACAACGTCAACTTCAAATGTTAAATCAATAACTTCACCACTTTCAATTTCTAAGAAATCATTAACCATTCGATATTCTGAAAGATATGTCAGTATATTATTTTTAAGTGTATTTGAAACAGTATCAATTAAATTCCCATTTTCATCATAAGATAATAATTCAATTTTTATTTTATTATCTTCTTCCATTACGTTTACCTTAGCTGGCGCCCCGTATGTTGACGGCATTGTTTCAATTAGTGACTTATAATCATTAAGAGTAACCGCTCTATTTTGAGCGGCAAAATTATAAGCAATCATATTTCTAACTTCTTCAATGGTTGGTTGGTCGGCCCCACCAACTGCCGGTGTTACATTTGTAACTGTTAATGAATTTTGAACTTGGGTATTTGTTGTTGCGTTAGGTCCATTAATTACAAAATCAACATCATCAACACTAGTTATAACATTAATACCTAAGTTACTATCTCTACCTCCACCAACTCTATATTTAACAAATAAAGTTGTGTTTGATTTTGGTAAAGAACCTAATGATAAATTATTTAGGTAGGTTCCTAAACTAACTCTCATTGTACCGTTATTGAAATTATCTAAGTTATCAAGCGGATTCACATTACCCGAACCAAAAGTTATTGAAAAATAATTTTCAGGTGTATACTCTGTTACAAACTTATTTGTTACTGGTACATATGTTCCAGAAATAAAGTTATCAGCATCTGAAGCCGATGTTGGGTCGGGAACAAAAACCTTATCTTGTATTAAGGTCTTTACTTCATACCACTTATTTGAAGAATTTAAAAACTCAGAATTAGTTGGGTTACTAGCAAAGCTAGTTCCCTCTTTATGAATTATTGATGTTACACCTAAAATATTTTGTTCGGGTAAGTATAATTTTAAAAATGGTTTTTGGTCTGTTTCTGTGATTACTCTTCTATAAATTTTTGTCACTCCATTAACAACCGCTTCTCTTTTTACTATTGAGTACGATATTAATCTATTATTACCATCAAAATTTGGTATTTTTAATCTATTTGGTTCTCCTCTACTGTTAAATGGGTTAGCAAAATCAACATCTTCAATAGTTTCAAATACTTGACCACCACCTGATACTTGTGCTCCCGCAATTATTGTACCTAAGTAACGTTCATCTTCTTTATCACCTCTTACTGGTACTTGAATCGTAAAGTCACACAAACTAACTGACGGTCTATTACCCGGTATTTTAAATCCATATGTTTTAGCAATATGATAAAGTGATTGTCTTTGTTGAGCAAAATCTAACATAGTTTCTTGCCAAACTCTATCAATATGAAAGTGTAAATTATCAGCAACCGCTGCGTTTAAATCTAACAACACGGAATATATTGATGCATCGTTAGTATTTTTAATTAAATCAGGATAGTACTCCTTTGTTAAGTTAACAAGTTCTTGTCTTAAACTAGCAAAATCCCTAACTGCGTATGATATTTTTTTATTAGCCATGTTATATATTAATAATTATAAAATCGGAAGAAACGAATGGTTCATTGTTTATATCGTAATCTATTCTAACCTTAGCGGTGTATGGTTTAGTTGAATAGTCAGAAACCCTAAATAGTCTTGAATCTTCATCTTCTTGTGGACTCACCAATTCTTCAGGGTCTTGGTCAGCGGCGGTAACTGTTATACTCTTTATTTCTAAGTTTGGTATATAAGTGGTAACTGAAGTTCTTATCTCGTCTTCAATTTGTCCCCATGTAATCGCGTCGTTTGGTTCAAAAATAAATTCATATAAACGAGTTCCAAAATCAGGTAGATAATATCTTGACCCTTTTCTTGTTAATAATAAATGAATAAGGTTCGCCCTAATCTCCCTTTC
>JACCDW010130837.1_pt1 | contig 10905 bp, 12 predicted proteins | sample 7449781 | NCBI WGS metagenome assembly JACCDW01 (sample SAMN15323449, study PRJNA562643) | freshwater metagenome | isolation source: river surface water | place: USA:Blue River Watershed | collected 2017-08-18
AAATGCCAGATAGCGCCCTTATCTGGGCCTTCTTCAACATGGACAGCGGTCATAGCGCTAAGTCTATGAGTGCGAAGAGATAACTGCTATTTAACGCAGGCTGCGCAAGTTCCGTAGATTGCAAAGTGTGTGACATCGGTGCGGAATCCGTAATCATCCGCCAAGTTCTGCACAAAGTTTGCTGCTACATCAATCGGTGCATCTCCAACAGATCCGCAATCGCCACAGACAAGGTGAAGGTGGGTTAACTCTTCAGCAGCGTGATAAGTCGCGCCGCCATGGCCAAGGTGGGTGTGCTGCACAAGGCCTACGTTTTCTAGAGTTTCAAGGTTTCGGTAGACAGTAGAGAGATTGATACCCGGGTGGGTCTCGCGCACCTTGAGCGCAATGTCTTCTGGCGTTGAATGGCCGAGTTCGCGCACGGCATTAAGGACGAGCTCGCGCTGTGGTGTGAGACGTAAACCTTTTTGATGTAATTCGTGCTTATCAGCCATGGTTCAACCTTACTTTAACTAGTGAAAAACTTTGTGAGAAATTTAGAGTGAAATTACGAGATCAGTAGCATTACCGTGCTGAGCGGTCACTTTCTTCTCCACGCGAGCACCTGGCGCTTGAACAACAAGGGTCCACACACCAGGGCTAGCGAAGAAGCGGAATTGTCCTTCCGCATTTGTTGGAACTTCTGCGGTGAACTCTCCGGCGCCATCAAGTAATCGCACATAACCATTAGCAACCGCTGCACCATTTGGTACTGAGTCATCAATCCCGTCCCGGACGATTTGACCTTGTATGACCGTTTGCTTCGATAGATCTATGCCATCAAGTGATGGACCGCCAGGGCGCGCACCGCAAGTCTTCATGCGCCGATTTCCACCGGTACGCCGACGAGTGAACCGTATTCAGTCCATGAGCCGTCGTAATTCTTCACGCTCTTTACATCGAGAAGTTCATGGAGCACAAACCAAGAGAAAGCTGAACGCTCACCGATACGGCAATATGCAATCGTCTCTTTTGCGAGATCAACACCAGCAGCTGAGTAAATCTCCTTCAACTCTGCATCTGATTTAAATGTGCCATCTTCATTGGCCGCCTTTGACCAAGGAATATTCTTTGCTGTTGGTACATGGCCCTTCACCTGTCCACCTTCTTGTGGCAGATGTGCAGGGGCAGCAAGTTCTCCTGAGAATTCAGCCGGAGAACGAACATCGACAATATTCTTCACACCAATCGCTGCAATTACTTCATCACGGAATGCGCGAAGTGAGAGGTCCTGATCTTTTGCCACGTAACGAGTTGCGCTGCGGGTAGGTACCTCGGTCACAAATGGGCGAGCATCGAGTTCCCAACGCTTACGTCCACCGTCGAGCAAACGAACATCTTGGTGGCCGTAGAGCTTGAAGTACCAGTATGCATAGGCAGCAAACCAGTTGTTGTTGCCGCCATAGAGCACGACTGTGGTCTCGTTTGAGATTCCGCTCTTAGAGAGAAGGAGTTCGAAACCTTCCTTAGAGATGATGTCGCGGCGGATGCCATCTTGTAGATCCTCACGCCAATTGAAGGTGATCGCGTTCTCAATATGGCCTTGTGCATAGAGCGTGGTGTCTTCATCAACTTCAATAATGGCTACCGCTGGATTATTGAGGTTTTCAGCTACCCAATCGGCCGTTACTAATACTTTTTCGCGTGACATGTATGAGACTCCTAAAAGATAGATTGAATGAGGGGTGTGATTTATTTAGAGGTAAGGCGAACGAGAAGCAGATACATCTCGCAACCGAGGCAGTAATTAAATGCTGCGTTGAGAAAAGCGGCACCAAGCGCGAAACCAGTTGCAACGGTAAAGACAATCTCAAGCCCCGTGAAAGCTCCGATTGTTCCTACCAATGCAAAGATAAATCCGACTGATTGTGCGAACTTTGGTGGACGCACATCCTCGGTAGGACCTGGTTGCGCAAGGCGCGGCTTGATGAAGTTCTTAAAGATCAATCCATATGGAGTGAACTGTGGACCGCGAAGTGCGCCAATCAAGAAGACAACTCCTTGTGCCGCAAGAACCCATTTGTTCTGGGTGATCAATGCAATTGCAAGAACGGTTGTTGTGATGACGGCACCAAAACGTGGGCCACGTGCATCGATATAGATTCGTGAGACCTCTGGCTTATCGAGAACCTCTGACATTTGCTTTCCTTTTTATGTAGGCGGTTAAGTAATAGGTGTTGAATTACTAGGCGCACATACATAAAGAACCAGCGAGGCGACCGTAATCAAGTACACGGCGCTTTGTAAAGAAGCTGGTTGGAATTGCGAACATGTCGGAATAGTAGATGAGAGATTGAAGTAACACTACTTGCAAATAGTTTGCGTGTTCTTACGCGTAAATTAGATTGCGTTGAGAGCAGCGAGAACTTGTTCGCGCTTTGGAGTTCCTGCTGCACGACCGACTTCAATGCCCTCACTATTGAGAAAGAGCGTGGTGGGGGTTGATCGGATATCGAGCTGGCGCACGAGTTCGAGATGAGATTCGGCATCGATATGGATGTGCTTTACATCGGCCATCGGAATAACCATCTGCGAGAGAAGCGCGTGAGTGGCCTTGCATGGGGCGCAGAAAGCCGATGAAAATTGGACCATAGTGGCGCGAGAGCCGAGCTCCTCACCCAGGACTGCAGCGGTTAAACGATGGCCAGGCATTGCCTTCTTACTCCGAATTGCTCCTCGTGAGCGCTTCCACCAGAGGCCATAGGCGCTAGCAATCGCCAGCACAATCAGGGTTGGTAGAAGGGAATTCACAAGAGTATTCTCACACAATGGCCAAGGTGTTGCTACTTACAAATACCCAGGGCGCAAGTGCAGAAGTATTGCCAGCGCTCGGCCTCTTATCGCATACAGTCAAAGTTCTTCCGCTTGAAGCATCAGTTCTTATTGATGCACCCGTTATGGATTTGATCTTCGTAGATGCACGTCGTGAATTTCCAACAGCTAAATCGCTGACAAAGTTAATGACGACTACCGGAGTTGAATCTCCCATTATTGTTATTACAACTGAAGGCGGTCTCACCGCAATTAGCGCTGATTGGCAGATCTCTGATGTAATCCTTGATTCTGCTGGTCCTGCCGAGGTTGATGCACGTATTCGCCTTGCCGTTGATACTCGCAACTTTGCACGCATCGCTGCTGAAGGAGTTTCAACTGAAATTCGCCAAGGTGATGTAGTTATTGATGAAGGTACTTACACTGCAAAGATTCGCGGAACATCACTTGATTTAACATTTAAAGAGTTTGAATTATTGAAGTTCCTTGCACAACATCCTGGTCGAGTCTTTACTCGCGCACAGTTGTTGCAAGAGATTTGGGGTTATGACTACTTCGGTGGCACTCGCACAGTCGATGTTCACATCCGTCGCTTGCGTTCAAAGTTAGGTCCAGAATTTGAATCCATCATTGGCACAGTTCGCAATGTGGGTTACCGCTTCACAGTTCAGCAACCTGGACGCGAAGCTTCATCAGAATTGGTGTAACTCGCCATGCGTAAGATTCTTAAACTTACTCGCTCATTGACAGAGCCGATTGAGCAAATCAGCCATCCATTTAAATTTATTACCTTCGATCCCGAGATACATTGCGAAGCGTGGCTCGATCTCAACAATAAGATTTTCAAGGTGCACCCTGACCAAGGTAATTGGGCGATGGCAGATCTCGAGAACCGAATGCGTGAACCTTGGTTTGACCCCAACGGTTTCTTTCTCTGCATCAACAATGGACTCATTGCCGGTTTCTGCTGGACCAAGATTCATAATGATTTCGTCAATCAAGATCCAATCGGTGAGCTCTATGTGATTGGCGTTGATCCTGCGATGAGCGGTCAGGGCATCGGCAAAGCGGTCTGCCAAGAAGGCTTGATTTACCTACGAAATAAGGGCCTCAACACAGCAATCTTGTATGTCGACGAAGACAACGCTGCCGGTATCGGCCTCTATAAATCTCTTGGCTTTAATTAAATCTAAGCGGTGAGATCTGCACACATTGCGCGAAAGGCCGCAGTATGCGCATCAACATCAGAAGCAGTTGTGTCAGGACACATCAACGCCATATTGTGAAAAGGCGTCAATAAGAAGCCATCATTGAGCAAGCGCAAGTGAATGTACTGCTCCAGTGCAAAATCACCTGAATCTGCAGCTTCTTTACCGGTGCGAGGTGCCTTACCCTTAAAGATGTACTCGCCACGTGCACCAAGGCGGTTGCAGTGCCAATCAAGATCAAACTCCTTGATTGCTGCGTCGACGCCATCAGACCAGCGATTACCGAGTTCAATCATCTTTGCAAAGTTTGCCTCTGTTAAGACATCAGTCAGCGTTGCGCGCATCGCCGCCAACGCCAAAATATTTCCGGCAAGAGTGCCACCGATTCCACCGGTATCAATCTTCTCAATCTCAATCTGAGCCTTGATTGCATCAGCAACTGCTTGCGTCATGCCGAATGTTCCGACCGGAATACCTGCAGCAAGTGCCTTACCGATGGTGAAGAAATCAGGCTTAAGGCCAAGCTGGGCAGTCATTCCACCAGGGCCAACCGAGATGGTGTGTGTCTCGTCGATAATCAATAGCGTGCCGTACTTCTTGCAGAGATCCTGAACACCTTCAAGGTATCCAGGTTCTGGAAGGACGATTCCGATATTGGTCATCGCGGGTTCCATCAAGATTGCAGCAACATCGCCTTGGGCAAGAGCTGCCTCCATCGCAGATAAATCATTAAATTCAACGACGCGAGTAGTGACATCGAGATCAACCGGTGCACCAATATTTCCTTCGCGCTTAACGGTAAAGCCAGCATCATCCAAAGTGGCAAAAGTTTCATCAACAGAGCCGTGATAGCAGCGATCAATGACGACAATCTTGCTGCGGCCCGTGATCATGCGGGAGTACCGGATTACATGGCGATTAGCATCGGTGGCAGAGACGGTGAACTGCCAGAGCGGTAGACCAAAGCGTTGACGCAACAAGTCAGAGACAATCGCAGCATTCTCTGATGGCAACATCGCAGTGATGCCTTTATCAATCTGAGCCTTGACTGCAGCCACAGTTGCAGCGGGTGAGTGACCTGTCATCGAACCAGTATCGCCAAGACAGAAATCGATGTAATCGTGGCCATCAAGATCAGTAAAGTGTGCGCCCTTTGCTTCCTTTACAAATACTGGGTGGGCACCTGGCCACTTCGCCATCCACGACATCGGAACACCTTCATGCATCACCTTTGATGATTGGTTAAAGGCGGCAGTGGATGCTTTATGGAGATCGAGAAAACGCTCTTCTTCAATCTTCATTAATTCAGCGATACGTGCAGGGCTAATTACTGTGCTCATGGGAGAGATACTATTTAAATTTCGCCTTTTTCTAAACCACTCAAGACCTCTTGCGCTCTGTGTTTTAACTCATCTAAATCTGATAAACGCTTCAAACCGTTGACTTGCTGGCTCATTCGATGGTTCTTGACGAAAGTTTCCTTATGGCGATCCAAGAAATCCCAGTACAGAGTTGTAAAAGGACAGGCGCCATCGCCCACACGAAGTTTCGGGTTGTAGCTACATCCCTTGCAGTAATTACTCATGCGAGAGATGTAGGCGCCTCCTGCTGCATATGGCTTACTCATCAATTGTCCGTTATCGGCGTGAACAGCCATGCCAATCACATTGGGAACCATCACCCAATCGGTGGCGTCGATAAACTCTCGTCGCATCCAATCTAAGAATTGCTGTGGGTTGGTACCGGTAATCAAAGCTAAATTGCTGAGCACCATCAAACGCGGAATGTGATGCACCCAGGCACGCTCTTTCAAGTCGGTCACAATCGAGCGAACACAGTTCATCTGAGTCTTTGCCGGATCGGTAAAGAGCGGCAATAAGTCGCGATTGGCCGCTAGACCGTTCTGGTTGCGGTAGTCCTCGCCCAAGAACCAGTACATGCCGTTGATGTATTCGCGCCAACCGATAATCTGGCGGACAAAAGCTTCAGCAGATTCAATGGGTACCGCGCCTTTATAAAAGCTCTTACATGCAGCATCAATAACCTCTGATGCGTGAAGCAGTCCATTGTTGAGATATGGGCTGAGTAGTGAATGGTGGAGCGCCCAGCTGTCGAGCGCCATGGCATCTTCGTATGGACCAAACTTTTCAAAGTGTTCTTTAATGAAATACTTCAGCTGAGCAATAGCACCTGCGCGGGTTGTTGCCCATGTGGTCGACGGCTCCATCTTTAATTCGGCCGCAACCTCAAGATCAATTGCATCGCGTTTATGCACGAGGTAATCAGGCCAGGTGTAATTCTTCGGTGGCGGTAATCGATTATCTTTATCGAAGTTCCACTGTCCGCCGATTGGTGTTGCACCTTCCATCAAAACATTGAGGCGCACCCGTTGTTTGCGGTAGAAGTTCTCCATCAAGTATGACTTCTGAGACCCGGCCCAGTCAGCAAATAACTTCCGCGAAGTGAGAAAGAAATCATTCTCAATAAACCCAACACCAAAATCTGTTAGTGACTTACTTAAGCGATAGGAAGATTGTTCGGCAGCAATAAAAGTGATCTTCGGGAATTCTTTCTTAATCTCTTTCAGGCCTGCCACCGTGTTTTTCGCTTTGATATATCGAACATCAAAACCTTCTTCGCGAAGTTCGGCGGCAAAGTGGCGAGCCGATGAGATGAGAAAGAAGAGGCGCGTGGGATGCCAATCAGCACCAGCAATCATCGATTGGCTCTCGACCATCACCACGAGATCGTTCTTTGGGTCAGCATCTTTCAGCGCTCCGTATTTACGATTGAGCTGATCAAAGGCTATATAGATGGCGCGCTTCATTTGCCCGACCGGCAGGCATCAGAGCAGTACTTCACCTCATCCCAGTTCTTCGCCCACTTTTTGCGCCATTCGAAGGGGCGCTGGCAGCGTTGGCAGGTCTTCGGCGCGAAGCCGTTCTTGGTCTTTGCTCCATGAGCCTCACGCTGTGCCATAACCCACATCTTAAAGGGCTATCTCGAGTGGAGCGCCTCGAATGGCTGACCTACCCTTTACCGAAAGACCTACTTATTACATTCCCCATGGAATATAGATTGAAAGAGGCTCATCAGATGTCACGTAATCGTCGCCGCTGGATCCCTGCAGTGCTTGCACCTGTGCTTGTTGCTGGATCAGTCTTTGGTTTCTCAGTGCAGGCAAACGCTGCAATAGATCTACCAGATAAGAGCGCATCGCAGATTCTGCAGATGATTAACACCAATCCCGACATTGCGTTTTCAGGAACAATCGTGAAGAAGGCGAACATGGGTCTGCCGCCGATGAATATCGTTCCTGATATCTCACAGTCAATGATTGATGAGATGGCAAAGAAGATGCCGAAGGAGATGGGTGACTTCCTGCCTCGCGCAAGCGCACAAGGTGAGCTGGCACTTGCACTCGAATTCTTTGCCGGAACACACCGCGCAAATATTTATGTCGATGGAATCAACAAGTCGCGCCTTCAGGTCCTTGATCTCTTGTCAGAGCGCGACTTCATCCGCAATGGCAACGAGCTATGGGCATACGATGCAACAAAGTCACTTGCACAGCACACAGTCATCAACGAACGCGAAGTAAAGAACGCAGAGAACATCGCTCGTTTACTTCTTGCGATGAACAAGTCAAAGTTACCTTTTGATTACACATCACCTGCTGCAGTGGCAGATTATCTTGTGAAGGAAGCAGCAAAGTACTCAACCATCTCTGTTGCATCTGATGTCAAGATTGCCGATCGTGGCGCATATCAAATCACTATGACACCAAAGAGCAGCCAATCACTCGTCGCATCAGCGACTATCTCAATCGATGCAGCAACAGGTCTGCCATTGGCTGCTCGCATCATGGCAGTTGGCCAATCAACACCAGCATTTGAAGTTGCCTTTGAATCAATTACCTTTGAAACTCCAGCTGCATCGAACTTTAACTTCACACCTCCTGCAGGAACTCGCATCATCGAGGTGCCAGCGCCAACTCAGGCAGATCTCTTGCGCGGGCTCGATAACTTGCCAGCTCTACCAAGTGAGGCAGAAGCCAAGGCAAAGCTTGAAGACTTGATCAACCAAGGCTGGGGCGCAGTTGTGAAGGTTCCAGCAGCTCAAGTTCCTTCGGAATTACGGAAGCTACAGGCTGAAAATAAGCTCTATACCGAGCTCACTAAGCCAGTTGCTGGCGGTCGCGTCTTTAGCTCAGCACTACTCAATATATTCTTTGCCGACAATGGAGATATCTACGCCGGCTCAGTCACAGTTGAGCGATTGCTAGCAGTTGCACAGCGATAACTTTGCAATCAAGACCACTGCTCTCGTCAAGAGTTTTGGTTCGCACAATGCTGTCAACGCGATTGATTTAGCGGTCCCACGCGGATCTATCTTCGGTTTTCTCGGACCTAACGGTTCTGGCAAAACTACAACGATTCGTATGTTGTTAGGTCTTGCTGAACCAACCAGCGGCGAGATTTCAGTTCTGGGTCATGCAATCCCTACCGAAATCCAATCTGCACTGCCGCATGTGGGTGCACTTGTTGAAGGTCCGGCTTTCTATCCCTATCTATCAGGACGCGAAAATTTAACTCGATTTGATAGCGCAGATAGCAACGCAGATCCTAAGACTCGTACTGCTCGCGTTGAATCCGCTCTTGCCCGCGTTGGTCTGACACAGGCATCTGAGAAGAAAGTTCACGCATATTCACTTGGCATGAAACAACGCCTTGGAATTGCCAATGCGTTGTTGCAACCACGACAACTATTGATTCTCGATGAGCCAACCAACGGACTTGATCCGCAAGGTACTCGTGAAGTACGTACATTGATTCGTGACCTTGCAGCACAAGGGATCACCATCTTTATCTCTAGCCACTTACTGCTTGAGATTGAACAGATTTGTACTCATCTTGCCGTGATGAGCGCTGGCAATCTCGTTGCCCAAGGTTCAATTGAAGAGTTGTCATTTAGTGAAGTTCTTAACCTCAACCTTAAGACGCCTGATATTGAACTAGCGATAGACGTTCTTGAAACGCTCAGCATCAATGCACGCAATGAAGGTGGAGTAGTCAGGGCTGAGATTGCATACGATTACATCGCGCCGCAGATCATTGTCGAGACCTTGGTACAGGCCGATGTACAGATTGCAGGCTTTACTCTTGAAGCGCCACAGTTAGAAGAGCGCTTTGTCTCTTTGACGGGAGAGGGTTTCGATGTCGCGCGCTAGTATTTTTCAAGGCTTTGCCACCTTGCTCCGATCAGAGCTGGTGGTCCTCTTCGGCCGCCGCCGCACCTGGGCGATGCTGGCCACCATCGCCTGTATTCCCATCTTTCTCGCGATCGCGGTCCAGCTTTCCGGCTCCACCATCCCGCCTGGCGAAGGTCCACCATTTCTAGATCGAGTGAGCCAGAACGGTCTCTTCGTCGGCTTCACTGCAATGATTCTGGCGATTCCGCTCTTCTTGCCACTGACAGTCGGCGTTGTTGCCGGTGACACCATCGCTGGTGAGGCAAACACCGGCACTCTGCGTTACCTATTAATCGCGCCAGTCGGACGTCTGCGTTTATTGATTGTGAAGTTCCTTGGCGCAACAGCCTTTGCAATCGCTGCCACCACAACCTTAATGGTGACTGGAATCCTAATTGGTTTGATTCTCTTTCCTATTGGTCCAGTGACGTTGTTATCTGGTGATGTGATTTCAATTCCGGCAGCGTTACTGCGTATCGCATTGGTGGCTGCCTATGTCACCATCTCATTGATGGGTCTTTCGGCCGTTGGATTATTCATCTCAACGTTGACAGTGATTCCTGTTGGTGCGATGGCGGCAACAGTCGTGGTCTCAACAGTGTCACAGATTCTTGCGACACTTCCACAGTTAGAGGCAATACACCCGTATCTCTTAACCTTTAACTGGTTTGGCTTTGCAGATTTATTACGTGCACCAATGGATTTTCATTCGATGGGTATTAACGCTTTATTGCAATTGGGATATCTGATTATCTTTGGCTCAGCTGCCTATAGCCGCTTTGCCACCAAAGATATTCTCTCTTAAAGCGAACTAGTAACTTTCGTTCTCGCCAGAGATATCGGTAAAGGTATAGAGCGCCTCTAAATAGTGATCTCCTGTGATGCCAAGATTTGCGGCATCAGGTGGTGCAGTCTGCGGTTCGATACAGACTCCATCGGTATCTTCGGTGTAGACAACCCACCACGGTGCATCTGATTCGATATCGATACGTGCCACACCTTCGTAAACCACAGCAGGTGTTCCGCGTACTTCAGTAAAGGCATCATCCCAAGGCTGCGGCGTTGGCGCGATGATTTCACCGGTTGGCAGACCATCATGACGTAACAACATCTTCGCTGCAGAGAATTCGATTTCAGCAGATCCACCCACACCGAGATCGCGAGCAAACCATGGATGCTGTCCCAACCAGACTGGAAGATCGCAACCATTGGCATCGTATTCAAGAGTCCAACGGATAGCGTCATCTAATACTTCGATGGTCTGCTCGACTGTTGCTCCACCGTAAGGCTTTGGTAGGTGCAATAACGAGCGGCCAGGGCCGATTTCCTGCCAAGAAGAGGTTAAGCCAAAACCATGTAAAGCATTTGGGGGGTCAAGATGGGTGGGCAATTGAAATTCAGCACCGGTGGGAGATTTAATCAAACCATCTTTGATGCGACCTGCCCACGGCGCCATCGCATACCAACCATAACTGGCAACATGTCCGCGAAACGGCACTGTGAATTCGAGATCTTTCCACTTCAGAGATGCGATACGTCCACCTGCATCAAGATCGATTGCTACCTGAAACTCGGCATCATCAATAAATTGCATCAGCAGATCACTTTGTAAGTTCGTGCTTATAAGGAGGTTGT
>JACCDW010324790.1_pt1 | contig 10905 bp, 6 predicted proteins | sample 7449781 | NCBI WGS metagenome assembly JACCDW01 (sample SAMN15323449, study PRJNA562643) | freshwater metagenome | isolation source: river surface water | place: USA:Blue River Watershed | collected 2017-08-18
CGGCACTCCGCACAAGTTCGCACCTGAAGAGGGTGCCCCGCTGGGGAAGTTCAAGGCCGAGAAGATTGGCACGGGAGAGGGTGCTCAGGCTTATGGGCATGGGATTTACTTTGCTGAGTCGCCGGGGGTGGCTGAAGACTACCGGAATGTACTGGGCAGCCCCAGGAACATGGTGGCGAAGGGTCGAGGTGTGTATATAGAGCCGTCCCCGATGGGCGATGGCAAGTACATGCTGGCTACAAGGTCTGAGACAGGGAAGATGGTCGGGACGGCGGGGGACGCTACGCAGTTCATTTACCCTGACAAGACATTCAATTCCTTGGCAGACGCGATGAGGTTTGCCAAGAAGAAGGGGCTTATTGCTAAAGAGTCCCGTCCGCAACTGGTGGCGATTAACGAGGATGGGAAGTACGTCCCTATAAAGAAGGCGGCAGATGTTGAAGAGCCGCAGTATTCGCAATTCATTGCGGCGGATAAAGGCTCCCTCTACACCGTAGACATCCCTGACGAGATGATCCCAAGGATGTTGGACTGGGATAAGCCGTTGAGCCAGCAGTCTCCGGATGTCAAGAAAGCAATTCAACAGGTTGTAGACGAAAACGCTTCTCCGGGCACTTTTGATCAGTGGGTGCGTCAATCTGATCCAGATATGCGTGATCTGCAAAATGACATGCTAGAAGGCATGAGCAATGCAGAAATTGCTGAAGCATTAAGAAAGCAAGGCATACCCGGCATCCGCTATCTAGATGCAGCAAGCCGCGGCTCATTCAAAGTACAGAACACTTACAAGGGCAAACCCTATGGTGAGCCTGTAAGTTTCAAGACTGAAGAGCAAGCTAAACAGTACGCTGCGGAGCAGATTGAGAAGGGCTTTGGCGCTGATATTCAGCAAGGCACCCGCAACTTTGTTGTCTTCCCTGGCGAAGAAGAGAAGGTAAAGATCCTAGAGCGCAAGGCAGAAGGTGGCGCTGTGAAATATGCCGAGGGTGGCGCTGTGAGTTCAGAAGATTTGTCAAAGCCTTCGTTTAGGTATCCGTCTTCTGGCAGAAGGCCTGAAAAGCTCAATGTGTCACGGGACGTTAACGCGCCGGTGCAATTGGCTAGAGGATGGGCTGCTGGATTGTTGGGTCTTCCTGGGGACATTGAGGGGCTGGTCCGTATGCTCCCCGGCATCAAGAATGAAACGCCGGTGCTGCCGACCTCTGACTTCTATCGTGAGTATTTGCCTGGGTATGATCCAGCCCCTGCAGCGAGGGCTATTAGCGGCTTAGGAGCGCTTGCTGGTGGTGCTGGTGCTACCAAGGTAGCCGGGGCAGGTGTGAAGGGCGCTAAGGCCGCAGGAAGGGCTCTGGGGCCGAAGGCTGCTGAGATGGCAGAGGGCTACCTGCAGAGGAGTGGACTGGCTCCGTCTGTGATCAAGCCCAAGGGTGGTAACTGGTTGGCGGGTACGGTTGAGAAGGGGACTGAACCCCTGAAGGGTGGAATGGTCGCGGGGCAAACCCCGGCAGAGCGAATTCCCTTGCATGAGGAGTTGCTGCGTGACCCCGCGTTGAGTCCTGAGCAGATTGAACGAGTTGAGCAGCAACTAAAGACAACCCGCGGCGAAGCAGCCATCAATGACTGGGTTGACACCAAGCTCAACAAATACATCCGCAATGAGATGGCAACACCGGGAGATCCGGTGCGTGCAATGGCCGAGCGCGGTGTCCTGCACTTTGAGCCGGAAGCCATGCCGCGATACATGGATGATGTCTGGGCTGAAAGAGAAAAGGCGGGATTCCCAAAGTCGGAAGGAACATCGCCCCTAGCCCAGAGGTGGGAAGCCTACGCTGATCAAATGGTGCGGGCTAAGAAGCTGGGAGATCCTATTAGGTCTGGAAGCCCTAGCGGCTTAAAGATGAGGGATTTAATCGCCGGGGAGCCGGGCGGCGAGTGGGCCATGAAGGCCCCTGACGAGCAGATGGTTTATGAGTTTCGCCGCCCTGGTACATCGTCCGCGGCTGTTGCGTCACAAGAGCTTGGCTTCGACCACCTAATCGACGAACTGCGCAACGCAACCCGTGCTGACTCTGATCTACCAGCTAATCTTCGTTATACGCCTGAAGACCTGAAGAAGGTCACAGTTCCCCAGGCTGTAGAGCGTGTTGCCAAGATCAACGAGTGGCGTGCTGCACAGAAGGCAGAAGCTGATGCAGCAAAGGCTCGTAACCCTGCCACTTTCACCTTCAAAGAGTACCCCGAGAAGGGTATGCAGTGGGTGGAGTTGAAGAGCCCAGAAGGCGGTGAGTTGCCTGAAGGCGCAAGGCGTAAGCAGATGAGCGCAACGCAAGGTGGTATAGATGTTCCTGGCGTTGGCTTTGTTGAAGCCAAGTACGACCCAAAGACCGGATTGGATTGGGAGAGAGCCGAGAAGGACGCCAAGAAGCTGATGGGCCGCAAGCCCCTAGAAGACGCCCTGAAGTACGAAGGCGACACGATGGGTCACTGCGTAGGTGGCTACTGCCCTGATGTGGAGGCTGGCAAGTCCCGCATCTATTCCTTGCGAGACAAGAAGGGTGAGCCTCATGTGACGATTGAGGTTGCGCCAAGGTCGTTAAGTCAGTTAACAAAAACTGAGGCCTTTGATCTTTGGACAAATGCCGGGATGCCCGCTGAAGATTTTGCTCGCTGGGATACTGGACAAATCAAAACTCCTCAATCAGTATTGGATACGCTTCGCAACCAACCGGCAGAAATCGTACAAATCAAAGGCAAAGGAAACCGCGCACCAAAGGAAGAATACTTGCCGATGGTGCAAGACTTTGTTCGCAGTGGTAACTGGAGCAAAGTTGGGGATCTGGAAAACACTGGCCTGACGCGGATTGGCGGCAAGTATGTGACTGAGAAAGAAATTGCGCCGCTAGTTGATAACGCAAGGAAGTTCCTTAATGAATCGCCAGCACTTGAGCCGTACCGTCAGGCTCAAAGGGCGTATGAAAATTATCAAGGGCCTATTCCTTCACCAGAGTACACGGCAGTTCAAAGAGCGGCTGGCAAACCATTACACCCAAGTATTCCTTACACGTATAGAGAACTTGTTGCAATACTTGATGATCCCGGAGCCTACAAAACTAGGCACGGAGACTCCGATCCTTTAGGGGATAACTTAGATCGCATAGAGCAATTGCGGCAATTGTTTTCTGAGCAAGGCCGCGCCCGCGGTGGTCTAGTCACAGACACAGACGCTATTGCTGCAAAGCTCAAAGCTACAGGCATGGATGATCAGAAGGCATTCATGCAAGCCTTGCGTATGGCAGATGCTAGGCAAGAAGCTCACATGGCTTTCGGTGGCCTTGCCAAGCTGGGCAAAGGGGCGAAGGCTGCCGATGAGGCTACTAAGGTTGCAAAGCCTGCCAAGGCTGCGGCAAAGACTGATGACGTAGCGAAGGTCGCAAAGCCAGCAAAGGTAGAGGCTCCTAAGCCTGTTGCTGGCCCGCAGGCTAAGGCCTTAGAGACTGCCCGCAAGAATGCTGTGAAGGCTGGCTTATCTCCTGATCCAAAGACAAGAATGCTCCAGCTAGGCTTTGGGCCTGATTGGTATCACGGTAGCTCGGGCGATATTAAGGCGTTCAGGCCAGACTATCTTGGGGAGTCCACTGGAGCGCAGAGCGCGAAGAAGGCCTACTTCTTTGCCCGTGATCCTCAGAATCCTCCGCCAGAAATGCTGGAGAAAGCACCAGCAAGTTCAGAGTCGGTGCAGTTACTGAAGCGCCTTGGCATTCCTGAAGAGGAAATCGCAAAGCTCAACGAAGTTTCAATGAAGGGGCACGGCGCTGAGACTGCATCCGGATATTCTGCTATGGGCGGCTCTCGCCAGTACAAAGAGGCGATGAGAAAGGCCAATGCTGCAGAACGGGCGGGAAATTGGGATGAATATCACAAGTGGATGCAAATAGCTGAAGACACTGAGATTGGCAGAAGTCAGGATCTTCAGCGCCGTGTTGCTGAATACGGCGAAAAGCGCGATGTCATGCTTGACCGGATCAATAACGCGCTGCTGAGCAAGCCTTTGCCTCAAGAAGAAGCTACGGCTCTTGATGCAAAGATGAAGCAGCTAATGCCGTATGGTTGGTACAACAGTTACAGCCTGCCGCAGTTGGAGTCGCTTAAGGGTGAGCTTGTAAAGCTGGCTGGCCCAAATGCGGCTCCTGCGCTGAAGAGCATTGATGACTTCATGTCCGTCAAGGCCAACAGGATGTTGGAAGAGACATATGACGAGGGCAGCAATGTCATGCCCGTTGCTCTGCGATACAAGAACCCGATGGTTCACGATTACGGCGGTAGCTCGTATAGAGATGAAAGCTACTCTGACCTGATTGATCAGGCACAGGCATTGGGCCATGATGCGTTGATCCTTAAGAATACATTTGACCCAGGTCGCGGACCAGCAAAGCTGGTTGATGTGGCCGCTGTGTTTAAGCCGGAACAAGTGCGCTCCCGCTTTGCCGCGTTTGACCCTGCCCGCATAAACGAGAGTGATTTGTTGGGTGCTGCTGACCCGGCATTACTTGCTGGTGTTGCAGTGGGTTCTGGGCTAGGTCTTGATGCTATTAGGCGTCTCAAAAAAGAAGAGCAGAAGCCTGAAGAGCAGAAAAAAGCCATAGGTGGCTTGGCAAAGCGTGTATGAATACCCTTAACAAGGCGATAATCTAATCATGGCAACCGAATTCCCGATTGATCCCGAGTTCAACCGCTTTGTGGGGGGCGAACAGGAAGAGACGCCGGATGAGCCTGTTGAGGTTGAACTAGACCTTGATGAATCCGAGATTGAGGAGCTTCCTGATGGCTCTGCAATCGTCCGGATGGAAGGCAAAGGTCCGATGGAGGATGAAGACTTCTATCAGAACCTAGCTGATGGCGATGTAATTGACCATCGTGAACTGGGTTCGATGGCTCTTCGCTACATCCAACTGGTTGAGAAGGACAAAGAGGCTCGAAAGCAGCGGGACAAGCAGTACGAAGACGGTATCCGCCGTACTGGACTGGGCAATGATGCCCCTGGTGGTGCTAATTTCAGCGGTGCATCCAAGGTTGTCCACCCTGTAATGGCTGAAGCCTGCGTGGATTTCGCTGCGAGGGCATTCAAAGAGCTGTTTCCGCCTGACGGTCCTACCCGCACCCAGATTTTGGGTGATGTAGACGAAGAGAAAGTTGCGATTGCCGAGCGCAAACGTGACTTCATGAACTGGCAGTTGACCGATCAGGTCGAGGAATTCGCTGATGAGCAAGAGCAGATGCTCACTCAGTTGCCTCTTGGCGGCTCTCAGTACCTGAAACTCTGGTACGACGACAAGAAGAAGCGTCCTTGTGCCCAGTTTTTGCCGATTGACAACGTACTTCTGCCGTTTGCCGCGGGTAGTTTCTACACTGCCCAGCGTGTAACGGAGGTTGACGACATCTCCGATTACGAGTTCAAGAGCCGGATTAGCTCTGGCCTGTATCGAGACGTCAGTTTCATCCGGGCAACGATGGATCCTGAGCCTACTGGTGCTCAGAAGGCCACGAACAAGATCGAAGGCAAGTCAGAGAACGACAACGAAGACGGAATCCGCCGCGTGTATCACATCTACACATGGCTGGAACTGGAAGACGACCCGATTACGAAGGGTGAGTCGGCTCCTTACATCCTGATGATCGATGACTTGGACTCAGAAGTCGTCGGTCTGTACCGGAATTGGGAAGAGGGCGACGACACGATGACGAAGCTCGACTGGATTGTCGAGTTCAAGTTCATTCCGTGGCGTGGAGCCTATGCTGTTGGCCTGCCGCACCTCATTGGAGGCCTTTCTGCGGCTGCTACAGGCGCTTTGCGGGCCTTGCTGGACTCTGCCCACATTAACAACGCTGCAACGCTCCTGAAGCTCAAGGGCGCGAAGGTCTCGGGGCAGTCTCAGCAGGTCGAAGTGACGCAAGTTGCAGAGATTGAGGCGGCTCCAGGCGTGGATGATGTGCGCAAGCTGGCGATGCCGATGCCCTTTAACCCGCCAAGCCCGGTCTTGTTTGAGCTTTTGGGCTGGTTGACGAGTGCGGCTAAGGGTGTGGTGACCACATCGGAAGAAAAGATTGCCGATGTCAACGCAAATGCGCCTGTTGGGACGACTCAAGCGCTGATTGAGCAGGGTGCAGCGGTTTTCTCAAGCATTCACGCCCGTTTGCACAAGTCTCAGGGCCGAGTTCTCAAGATTTTGCAGCGTATCAACCGCTGGTATCTGGAGGACATGCGCCGCGGCGAGGTTGTAGAGGATTTGGACATCAAGCGGGACGACTTTGCTCGTTCTACTGACGTAATTCCCGTCTCTGACCCGCATATCTTCTCTGAAACCCAGCGGATGGCTCAGACCCAAGCGGTTATGACCATCATGGAGAAGAATCCTGACCTGTTTAACCGCAAGGCGGTGGTCATGCGGTTCCTGAAGCAGATCAAGGTGCCTCAGATCAATGAGTTGATGCCTGATACGCCGTCTCCTGAGAAGCAAGACGCTGCCAACGAGAACGTGGCGATGACTATTGGTCAGACTGCCTTCGCTTACCCGGAGCAGGATCATCTGGGGCACATTCAGGCGCACTTGGACTACGCCAAAGACCCGGTGTTTGGTGGGAATCCTCTGATTGCCCCGAATTACCTGCCGAAGGCGATGGAGCACATCAAGCAGCACTTGGCGCTGTGGTACTTGAACCGCATGAACGGCTATGTAGAGAAGTCTCTTGGCGAGAAGCCTGAAGAGTACGCACTGCTGGCCGATCCGAAACCTATTGACAAGATCATTGGCGTGTCTTCACAGCATGTGGTGATGGACATTGAGCAGACGCTTGCGGGCATCATGCCGGTTATCCAGCAGATGGTTAAGACGATGGAGCAGTTTAAGCCGAAGCCTGAGATGACTCCGGACGGACAAGTGCTGTTGCAGACCTCTATGGCTGAGACGGAGCGCCGTAAGGCCCGCGATCAGGCAGAGATGCAACTGAAGGGACAAGAGTTGGAGGTTGACATCCAGATGCAGATGAAGAAGCTGCAGGATGAGCAGGCTCTGGCTATGGAGGAACTCCAACTGAAGCTGGCCATCGCTCAAGGTGATCAGGAGATGAAGGAGCGCATCGAGACGGCCCGTTTGACGCGGGATGCGGCTAGGTTGAGACACGACCAAGACAAGACCGTCATGGACTTTTCAACGAAAGGAAACCAGTATGGCTACCAGTGATCAAGAGCAGAAGAGCGTTCTTGTGCCCCAGCACAAGCGTATGGCGATGGGTGCCCCGATCAACGGGCAATCCATGCAAGGTGGCGACAAGCCCAAGCAAGGAGGTCTGGCACAGGCAACCAAAAAGAAGTAAGTGGCAACTATTTCGGACCTGATCGGCGGGATAAAGGCACGGCAGTCAGAGATTGCTGGATCTCTTGCAGTTGGCAATGCTGCTAACTGGGAGTCTTATCAACGCATGGTCGGGCACTACTCGGGGCTCAAAGAAGCCCTGGATATATTAGAAAACTTGATGAAGGAAGACGATGAGTAATCAACCGGAAGCTGCTAACGCGGCTGAGATGGCTTGGGCATTTCCGAGCGTGGACCCCGGTGCAAAACCTCTAGGTGGGCGTATTCTTGTGCAGTTGCGCCGTACCAAAAAGAAGGCAACAAGTGCCGGGATTATCTTGGTCGAAGAGACCAAGGAAACCGAGAAGTGGCAGAACATGGTGGCAAAGGTGATCGAGATCGGTCCCTTGGCATTCAAGCACCGCGACACGATGGTTGCGTGGCCTGAAGGCTCTTGGTGTGTCCCTGGAGACTACATCCGAGTGCCCAAGTGGGGTGGTGATCGCTGGGAAGTCAAAGTCCCCGGCGACGACGATCTTGAAGATCCAGCCCTGTTCATGGTGTTGAACGACCATGAAATCATCGCCAAACTCACTGGTGACCCCCTGGCAATGAAGGCTTTCCTATGAGCACAGATAAAGACAAAGTAGAAGACATCCCCGTTACTGAAGAAAAAGACGGTTCTGCAATCGTAGAACTGCCTGATGAGCTTGTTTCTGAAGATTCTTCTGATGAGCCGGTACAGGCGCAAGACGATGGGGATGCTGATCAGCCCGGTGATACGGATGCGGTGCGAGAAGCCCGCAGGAATCGCCGTAAGGCCAAGAAGGAATACATCAAGCGCACCAATGAAGAGAAGGATCAGCGTTTGGTGTCGCTGCAACGCGAGAACGAAGAGTTCCGTAAGCGTCTAGCCGAAGTCGAAAAGAAGAGCCAGAACTATGAGTTGGCTCGACTGGACAAGGCGATTGAAGACGAAGAGTTGCGCCTGAAGTATTTCGACGCCAAGCGCCGCGAAGCCATCAACAACTCAAATGGTGACGCCTATACCAAGGCAAGTGAAGGGTATGAGGAGGCGCGGCGCAAGTACGAGGCGATGAAGACGATCAAGAATCGTGCTTCTCAAGCCGAGTCTGAGCCTCAGACTGATCCCAGGATGTTGCGGCATGCGAAGAGTTGGATGGAGTCCAATTCTTGGTATGACCCTAACGGTAGCGATGAAGACAGCGAGATCGCCAAGGTTATTGATGCCAAGCTCGCAAAAGAGGGCTACGACCCTGCTTCTGCAGAGTATTGGGACGAACTTGATGCCCGCTTGCAGAAACGTCTTCCGCATCGTTATACTCAATCACAAGACGAACCCAAAAGGAGGCCTAGGAGTTTTGTAACTGGATCCGGACGCGAGTCAACGAGTGGCCGTCAAGGCAACACTTTCGTACTTGAGCCTGAACAGGTGAGAGCGATGAAAGATGCGGGTTTCTGGGATGACCCAGTTAAGCGCGCAAAGATGATCAAGCGTTACGCCCAAGATGCACGAAACAACCGAGGTTAATCAAATGGATTCACGTCTTAAAAAGTCTCTGTCTGCCGGTGGCCGCGAAACTCGCGCTAGTGAGGACGCATCCCGTCGAGCCCCAGAGGAAAAGTTCATGTCAGCGCAGGAACGTCGAAAGATGTGGAGCGATGAGTGGACACAAAGTGCGCTGCCAAAGGTTCCGGAAATGCCCGGATGGCACCTTTGCTGGCTCTCAACCACTAATGCTTACGACAGTATTGATAAGCGGATGCGACTTGGGTACGTTCCCGTGAAAGCGGATGAGTTTCCTGGGTTCGACAATTACCGTGTCAAGGCTGGTGAGGACATTGGTTTTATCGCATGCAACGAGATGCGCCTGTACAAGATCCCTATGGATGTGTATCAGGACATCATGCTGCAGATGCACCATGAGATGCCCAACGAGGAAGCGGACAAGATCCGTGTCCAAGTTGAGAATCTTCAAGGCGCACGCGATAGTTCAGGCAAGAGCCTGGGCAAGGTTGAAGGCGAAGGCTTTGGCGATTTCGACCGAAACGTGCAAACCCCAATCTTTCATGGGTAAGCACAAAGGAGTGAGTAATGTCTTCGACTAATGCTCCGTTCGGCCTGCGTCCTGCGTTCCATCCCTCTGGTCTGGATCGCGCTCAGGCGCTTGCTGACGGTATTGTTTCGGGCTACGGCTCGGCAATTCTCAAGGGTCAGCCCGTCAAGTATGTGACGGGTGGCACCATTCAGCCTGCTGCGGCAGGTGATGCTTTTGCTGGCGCTTTTGCTGGCGTGGAATGGACGGATACGACGGGTCGTCGTCGCGTCTCGAACAACTGGCCTGCCTCTACGGCATACCAGACTGGTTCGTGCGTGGCGTACTTCTACGCTGATCCGAACATCGTTTATGAGATCCAAGCTGACGGTTCTCTGGCCCAGTCTTCTATTGGAGACGAAGCCGACCTGAGCAACGTCACTGCTGGCTCTACCACGACGGGTCTGTCGCAAGCTACGTTGTCTACCACGCTGGTGGGTGCTGGCAACTCTGCTCAGATGCGAATCATCGATCTGGCTCCGTACCCCGACAATGCTTGGGGCGATTCCTTCACCATCGTCCGTGCAACCATTGCAGAGTTCCAGTTCGCTGGCACTGCTGGTACGGCTATCTGATAAGGAGGGCAGATCATGGCAGCCCCGATGCGTAGTACCGACTTTCGTTCAATCGTTGAGCCTATCCTCAACGAATGTTTCGATGGTGTGTATGACCAACGTACCGATGAATGGTCGCGTGTTTTCCGCGAACAAGAAGGTATTCCCCGTAACTACCACGAAGAGCCGGTTCTGTACGGCTTTGGCGCGGCTCCGCAGTTGCCTGACGGCACTCCGGTTTCGTACCAGCAGGGTGGTGTTCTGTTCCTGAAGCGCTATGTCTACAACGTGTACGGTCTGGCCTTTGCGCTGACCAAGGTGCTCGTTGAAGACGGCGATCACATCCGTATTGGTCAGGTGTACGCCCGTCACCTTGCCCAGTCGCTGATCGAGACGAAGGAAACGCTGTCGGCCAACGTGCTGAACCGCGCTTTCAACAGCTCGTATCCTGGCGGCGACGGTGTGCAGTTGAACAGCGCTTCGCACCCCATCGTGAACGGCACGTTCTCCAACCTGCTGACGACTGCAGCTAACCTGTCACAGACCTCTCTGGAGCAGATGCTGATTCAGATCCGTCAAGCTGTAGACAACAACGGCAAGAAGATCCGTCTGGTGCCCCGCCAACTGGTGGTGGCTCCTGGCAACGTCTTCCAAGCTGAAGTGCTGCTGAAGAGCGTTCTGCGTGCTGGTAACGCGAACAACGACATCAACCCGATCAAGTCTATTGGCTTGCTTGACGAGGGTGCCGCTGTTCTGTCGCGTCTGACCAATGCTTCGGCATGGTGGGTCCAGACCGATGCTCCGGAAGGCATGAAGCTGCTGATGCGCCGCAAGCTGGAGAAGACGATGGAAGGTGACTTCGAAACTGACTCGATGCGCTACAAG
>JACCDW011304828.1_pt1 | contig 10905 bp, 6 predicted proteins | sample 7449781 | NCBI WGS metagenome assembly JACCDW01 (sample SAMN15323449, study PRJNA562643) | freshwater metagenome | isolation source: river surface water | place: USA:Blue River Watershed | collected 2017-08-18
AATTTGAGTTGCAGCAGAAGTCCGAGTCCAAGTAGCGCTGCGCCGAGTAGCCGCTTGCGATCAAATGCAAGATGGATACCTGTTAAGATTAATGGGATCAAGCAAACGGCCCAGATTTTTGCATTGTGGCCTGCCTCCAGCGAAAGCAGATTGTAGGTATTGAAGGAAAAAGCGATGGCTCCAGCAACGGAGAAAATTGGGCGCACCCCATGGCTGAGGAGCAAAAGGTACATCGCTAGCATTCCAAAAAATAGGCCGTTGATCGGGTGTGGGAGGCCTAGCGTCAAGATGGAGATGGCTAGGTTGGTGATGTCTCCTGCAAATTCCAAGCTGATGAAATAGGTAGGCATCCCGCCAAACATGCGGTTGGTCCAGAGGGCTTGTTCTCCCGTAGCCGCTCGGTAGTCTAGCACTTCTTTGGCAGAGCCTTCCCATTGCAGGATGTCTCCTTGAAAGATGATTTGCCCATCAAAGACGAGCGGAGAAAAGTACCCAACCACGAGCAGGTAGAAAAAGGCGATGCCGAGTAGGTGAGGGAGGATGTCTTTTTGAAATTGAATCTTCATGCAGGAGTTCAGCGATTTGAATCGCAAATTAAGTAATTCGAGGGAAAGGCCGTTAGGGGGCTGCTTACCTTTTTCAACGAGGGCCATAGAAAGAGGGAAGCAAGCCCAAAGCCCCATTCTTGATCACTTAAATCCCGCGGAGAATTGTCGAGGAAAGCTTCAAATTCATTACTTTTGCAGGAAATAGCCGTGAAGCAGCATGTTTGATAATTTAAGTTTGAAGCTTGACCGGGCTTTCAAGACACTGAAAGGCACCGGAAAAATCACCGAAATCAATGTCGCATCTACTGTAAAGGAGATTCGTAGAGCCTTGATTGATGCCGACGTCAACTACAAAGTGGCCAAGGAAGTCACTGACAAAATCAAGGACGAGGCCATGGGTCGAGACGTCTTGATCTCGGTTTCCCCAGGACAGCTTTTAATTAAAATTACCCAGGAGGAGCTGACCAAATTAATGGGAAGCACCAAGGTGGACATCAAACTCAGTGGAGATCCTGCCGTGATCCTAATTGCAGGTCTTCAAGGTTCGGGTAAGACGACCTTTACGGGCAAACTTGGAAGTTTACTGAAGCGACAAGGGCGCCAAGTGCTGCTTGTAGCTTGCGATATTTATCGACCGGCAGCGATTGACCAACTCAAGGTTTTGGGTGAGCAGATCGGTGTGGAGGTTTACGCCGAGCCAGAAAATAAAAATGCACTTCAAATCGCAAACAATGCCATTGCCTATGCCAAGAAAACTGGCAAGAAGACCGTTGTAGTCGATACTGCAGGTCGTTTGGCGGTGGATGAGGCGATGATGCAGGAGATTGAGCAACTCAAAAAAGCGCTCAACCCTTCCGAAACACTTTTTGTGGTGGATTCCATGACAGGTCAGGATGCGGTAAATACTGCGAAGACTTTTGACGAGCGCCTCGACTTTGATGGGGTGGTCTTGACCAAATTGGATGGAGATACTCGAGGGGGTGCCGCCATTTCCATTCGCCACGTAGTCAATAAGCCAATCAAGTTTATCTCCACCGGGGAAAAGATGGAAAACCTAGATGTCTTCCATCCGGACCGTATGGCCCAGCGAATTTTGGGCATGGGGGACGTGATTTCCTTGGTAGAACGTGCGCAGCAGTCCTTCGATGAGGACGAAGCCAAGCGCTTGAATGCGAAAATGCGTCAAAACAACTTCAACTTTGACGACTTTCTTTCTCAGTTGGAGCAAGTGAAGAAGATGGGTAATATCAAGGACTTGATGGGAATGATTCCAGGAATGGGAAAAGCCATGAAGGGATTGGATATTGATGACGACTCCTTCAAGCCTGTGGAAGCAATCATTCGAAGCATGACTCCTAAGGAGCGGCAGAATCCCGATATCATCGATGGCAGACGAAGAAAACGAATTGCCGACGGTTCAGGAAGAAATATCACCGAAGTCAATAATTTGATGAAGCAGTTTGAGGACATGCGCAAGTTGATGAAGCAAATGAATAAGATGGGTGGGGCAAAAGCAGCAATGAGTCGGATGATGCCTCCAGGGATGGGGAAGAGGTAACTAGTATCCTGCCTGCGGCAGGCAGGCAAGATCTTTGAATACCAGAACTTCAATCCCAATACGAATCCCTACTTTGTACTTGGTACTGTACCACCCTTCAACATTCTTCAATCGGCGTTGGGCATTCGACATTAGAAAAAGTATCAAGTAACTAGTATCAAGTAGCAAGACGCTGAAAGTTGTACCTCCTTCGACATTCTTCAATCGGCGTTGGACATTCGACATTGGTTTCAATTCCGTATTTCGCCTGCCTACCGCAGGCAGGTATCTCTTCCTTTCTATCTCTACTTTGTACCTTCCTTTTCGACATTCGAAAAAGTTGACGATTTAAATCCCCACCTCTTGCCGTGAAACGCATTTCCTTAGACCTGCATTACTTTCCTTGCCTGGAGTACTTTACTGTACTGAGGGGGGTTGAGGAAGTATTTTTTATTCCAGGGGATCGCTATACGCGACAATCTTATTTCAATCGAACCGAGATTTTGCTGGCCAACAAGGTTCATACCTTGAGTGTGCCCATTCAAGGTAGGCGACCTCGAATTCAACTGGCTGAAGTTCGGATTGATTCGGACCAAAAATGGGCAATGAATCACCTGCGTGGAATACAAAGCGGGTACGGGAAGGCTCCTTTCTTTGAATATTTCTTTCCTTATTTTGAAGAGGTGCTCAGTCGTGAGGAAACGCACCTTTGGTCCTTGAATTTTAATTTGCTGACAATCTGTCTGAAATTACTTCGTTGGCCTGTCAAACTAACCCTAGTGGATCAAGATGAGCTTCCAGAGGATGTAATTGACCTAAGGGGGCAAATTATGCCCTCAGGCAGCTATTTGGACCGTCCCTTTTACCAGGAAGTACCTTATGGACAAATTTTTGGCCTAAACTTTGTCCCTAACCTTTCCATACTCGATTTATTGTTTTGCATGGGGACCGAGTCGGGCAACTGGCTGGAGAAATCTCAAAAAAAACACGAACAATAACCGAAGCGATTGTGTTTTTAAAACAAATTCGGTAACATAGTACATCATTCATCATACAATCAGAAAAGGGTTAAATGGAAGCAAAATTTTCGAACAGAGTCAAGGAGGTAATCTCCCTCAGCCGCGAAGAAGCCCTTCGCTTGGGGCACGATTACATTGGCACGGAGCACCTCTTGTTGGGAATGATCCGCGAGGGAGAGGGGGTAGCGGTTTCCATTTTGAAGAAACTAGGGATACCCTTGGATGAATTACGAACTGCCATTGAGCGGGCGGTGAAGGGTACGGCCAATCACAATGTGAAAAATATGGCCAATATTCCCTTGACCAGACAGTCTGAAAAAGTACTGAAGATTACCTACCTAGAAGCAAAAATTTTCAAGAGTCAACTGATTGGCACAGAGCACTTGTTGCTTTCCATCCTTCGTGACGAGGATAACATTGCCACACAGATATTAAATAAGTTTGAAGTCAACTACGATAGCATCAAGGAAATGCTTGAAATGCAGTCGGACAGCAGTTCTTCGCCCAAGGCCCGTGCCGAGGCAGAAGATGGGGACGAGGATGGTTCCAAACTGTTTGGTTCTTCTTCTTCAGGAGGAGGATCCAATAAGCCAGGGGCAGAGAAATCCCGCACTCCAGTTTTGGACAACTTTGGTCGAGACCTCACCAAAATGGCCGAGGACGACAAACTCGACCCGATCATTGGTCGAGAAAAAGAAATCGAACGTGTAGCCCAAATTCTTTCACGTAGAAAGAAAAACAATCCGATTTTGATTGGTGAGCCAGGCGTGGGTAAAACAGCCATTGCAGAAGGCTTAGCCTTGCGCATTGTCCAGAAAAAAGTTTCCCGAATCTTGTTCAACAAGCGTGTAGTGACCTTGGATCTCGCATCCTTGGTGGCAGGCACCAAGTACAGAGGACAGTTTGAGGAGCGAATGAAGGCGGTAATGAATGAGTTGGAAAAATCACCAAACGTGATCCTTTTCATCGATGAATTGCACACGATTGTAGGCGCAGGTGGTGCTTCCGGTTCTTTGGATGCCTCCAACATGTTTAAGCCTGCCTTGGCACGTGGAGAAATCCAATGCATCGGCGCTACGACTTTGGACGAATACAGACAGTACATTGAAAAGGATGGCGCTTTGGCGCGTCGTTTCCAAATGGTGATGGTGGATGCCACCTCTCCAGAAGAGACGATTCAAATCCTTAATAATATCAAAGACAAATACGAGGATCACCACAACGTCATCTATACCGATGCTGCGATTGAGGGATGCGTGAAGCTTTCAGATCGATACATTTCCGATCGTTTCCTTCCAGATAAGGCTATTGATGTCTTGGATGAGGCGGGTGCTCGTGTACACATCATGAATATCCATGTTCCTGAAGATATCTTGCGCTTGGAATCGGAGGTAGAAAATATCAAAGCCGAGAAAAATCGCGTAGTTAAATCTCAGAAGTATGAGGAAGCTGCACAGCTTCGCGACAAAGAGAAGAAACTTTTGGAGCAACTGGATGAGGCAAAAGTGAAGTGGGAAGAGGAAAGCAAGACCAAACGCTTTACCGTGGATGAGGATCATGTGGCAGAAGTAATTGCGATGATGACCGGAATTCCAGCCAAGCGAGTAGCACAGAAAGAGGGCAACAAGCTCCTCAATATGGGCGAGGAGCTAAAGGGCAGAGTAATCGGTCAGGAAGAAGCAATTAAGAAATTAACCAAAGCAATCCAGCGTACCCGCGTAGGCTTGAAAGATCCGAAGAAGCCGATCGGCTCCTTTATTTTCCTAGGTCCTACGGGAGTTGGAAAAACGGAGTTGGCCAAGACCCTAGCCACCTATCTCTTCGACAAGGAAGATTCTTTGATTCGAATCGATATGTCTGAGTACATGGAGAAGTTCTCGGTATCTCGATTGGTAGGTGCACCTCCAGGCTATGTAGGTTACGAAGAAGGGGGACAACTTACTGAGAAGGTACGTAGAAAACCCTATTCGGTAATTCTATTAGACGAGATCGAAAAAGCCCACCCGGATGTGTTCAATATCCTGCTCCAAGTGTTGGATGATGGCATCTTGACAGATGGTCTGGGACGAAGAGTAGATTTCCGAAATACGATCATCATTATGACTTCCAATATTGGGGTACGTGACTTGAAGGACTTTGGTGCGGGCATTGGTTTTGCCAACCGTGCCAAGGCGGACAATATGGATGAAATCATGAAATCAACCATTCAGTCTGCCTTGAAGAAGGCCTTTAGTCCAGAGTTTTTGAATCGCTTGGACGATGTGGTGGTGTTCAACTCCCTGAGCAAGGAAGATATTTTCAAAATTATCGACATCAGCTTGGGTAAGTTGTTTCACCGCATCACCGACTTGGGCTACAAAATCGAGCTCACGGAGAAGGCGAAAGAATTCTTAGCAAACAAAGGATACGATCAGCAGTATGGAGCAAGACCTTTGAATCGTGCCATCCAAAAGTATTTGGAAGACGCGATTGCGGAAGAAATCTTGAAAGGAGACTTATCTGAAGGAGATGTGATCACGGCCGATTATACCGATGAAGCCACGGAGCTTTCACTAGCTGTAACGAAGAAGGAAAAAGCAGACTAAAAGTTTGACTACTAGAAAAGAGCCTTGGGAACATTCGATTTCAAGGCTCTTTTTTTGTTGAATTCGAGGATTTAAATCCCCTCAAACAAGACAAAGGATTCCAAGTAGTTGGGAAGGATAGTGTGCCAGCCCAATTCCTGATTGAGTTTGTAGGCCAGAGCTTCTGCACTTGCGGGCTCCCCATGCACCACAAAGGTGAATTTTGGTTTTTCGGTAAATCCCTCTGCCCAATCCATCAGTTCCTCCTGGTCCGCATGAGCAGAAAGGCCTTCGATAGGATAGACCTTGGCTCGAACAGGAACTTCCTCCCCATAGATGCGGAGGCTAGGGTCTCCATCAAGTAGATGCCGACCTCGTGTTTCTTGGGCTTGGTATCCTACGATGATGACCCCATTTTTTTCATGGGGTAAGTGTTGTTTGAGGTGGTGGAGGATCCGACCACCGGTAGCCATCCCACTGGCTGAAATGATAATCGCCTTTCCAGAGAAGTTATTCAGCGACATGGATTCCTCTTTTTTCTGAAAATAATGCAGATGTGGGTGCTTGAAGGCATGTTCGTCTTCCAAGAGCATGGCACTCAGGCGATGGTCATTTCGAAATTCCAAATACAATTTGGTAGCATCGATCGCCATTGGACTATCGGTAAAGATGGGTGCCTTTGGAATTTTCCCCTTTTCCATCAATTGGTAAAGGTGGTAGAGTAAGAGTTGGGTTCTACCGACGGCAAAGGCAGGTATAATCACCAGCCCATCCCTATCAAACGTGTCTCGGATGGCACGAGCGAGTTCTTCTTCTGGTTTTGAGTTGGCGGATTTACGGTCTCCGTAAGTAGACTCGATCCACAAGACATCTGCTTTTGGAATACAGGCAGGTGGAAAAAGCAACGGGTCTTTGTAGCGGCCCAAATCGCCTGAAAATACAAGTCTTTTTGTTTCCCGTTCTCCCTGGATCAGGAATTTAACGATGGAAGCTCCAAGAATGTGGCCTGCATGGAAAAAGGTCACCGTGACAGCTGGGTGTATGGAAAAAGGCTGTTCAAAGGGCTTGGGAACGAATAGCGGGAACACGGCTTCAGCATCTGCCTTGGTGTAGAGCGGTTGGGGATCCTCGTGACGGGAATAGCCTTTTTTGCGGGCATATTCCGCTTCTTCCTCCTGCAATTTGCCGGAGTCGAGGAGTAAGATTTTAGCAAGGGCAGCAGTGGCTTCCGTGCAATAGATTGGACCAGAAAATCCTTGCTGAACCAATCGAGGAAGGTAGCCGATGTGATCCAAGTGCGCATGGGTGAGGACCACTGCCTCCAAGTCTTCCAGCGGCATGGGAAATTTATCCCAGTTGAGTTCGCGAAGTTTTCTTCCTCCTTGAAACAATCCACAATCGACAAGAAATTCAAAATCTCCTAAGTCAATCAGGTATTTGGAGCCGGTAACCACACCGGAACCCCCTAAAAATTTGGCAATGACATCCATTGTGTAAAAGTTTGGCCAGAAGGTACAAAAAAAAAGTGGCCCCGCATGCAGGGCCACTTTTATCAACTAAAATATAACTAGGGAATAGGAGTTATTTTTCCTTCAAGAAATAGGTATCCTTGAGTTTGGCACGGCTTAGGCTATCCTGTTGAATCTTAGTCAGGGAGTCCAGCTGGGCTTTTTCGGATTCAAAGGAATCCCAATCGTGTCGCTCTCCCTTTTTTTCAGGACAAGTGAGGCAGGTAAGGCCTGATTCGTTGAAAACCCAAATCGCTTCTGGACGGACATCCTCTCGATCGTAGCCATTTTTATACAGCGTATTTTCTAGGATGTCTAATAAGCTGTCGTCCATGATAAAAGGTTTGTTGTAAGGAATCGCCAAGCTTAGGTTTAGTTTTTGGTCTCGGAAAGCACCCAAGGTTTTCATGTCAAATCCCCGTTCAAAGGTGATGACGGAATCCTTTACAGTATAGCTATAGGCTATCTTTTTGATATTTTCTTGCGCCTGCTTTTTACTTTGGCCTCGCGAGAAATATTCTTGATTTAGGGTAAGGACACTGTCTTCGGTGCCTTTAAGTTCAAGGACTACGCGCTGATAAAACTCATCATCTTCTTCATCTTCTACCTTCAAGAAGAGTACGCCTTGGCCTAAGGTGACTGGGGTGTTGGTAATCACTCGGTCTTCTGCTTTAAACTTGGCGATGACGCGTGGAATTTGAAATCCTAGGGTAGCGATGCACATCAGCCATAGTGCCAGGGCAACTAAGCCAAATTTGCTACCTACCAGATTTTTCTTGGAAAGGACACTCAATCCCAGCATGAGGATAACAATTCCAGGAATCGCTAGGACTCCAAGACCTGCAGCTGCCAGTCCAGTGGGAACTAATTCAGTGACCATTTCCAAGGGAAATCCATCCACGGTACCATAATACATGGGGTCGATAATCCCTAAGTAAAGGGCGAAGGTGACCAAGGGAGCCCCTACGAGCACCATGCCAAAGATGAATATGATCAATCCGAAAAATAGGCGAAGAAGGGTGAGTAGGAATTTTCCTAAGGATCCGAGCGCAGAAATTAGGGCTTCAATCACCTGTCCTAATAATTGAAAAGGTTTCATTAGTACCATGACTGTATTTTTAACAGTAGACTCAGGTGTTGGAGGAGCTGGATTGATGGTTTCTTTGAGTGTGGAATCGATGTTATCCAAGGTGATCTCGCCCCCTTTCATTTTGATGCGTTCCGTGATGGAACTCGCCAATGGAGTAATGATCCATAGAATCAGGTAAATCACTATGCCAGACCCACCCGCAATAGTAAGGATGACAAAAGCCAACCGAACATAGAGTGCCTTAATTCCGAAGTATGCGGCTAAACCGCTGGCTACTCCACCTAGTGCTTTGTCGTCTGGGTTTCGAAATAGTTTTTTGATTTCTTTATTTTCTTCATTGGCATAGGATACTGGAAGAATCACCCACAAGACGATGTAGGCAATCACTGCAAGTCCAGCAAACCCAAAATTGACCTTAACCTGCCCAAAAGGATTAAAATCGAAAAGGTCAAAGTTGATATTCCCACTAAAAAGCAGGAGAATGGCAATCAATCGAATCCAAAGCGCATCGATGGCGAAGTAATGCGCAATTCCGGCACAGACGCCACCCAATATTTTCTTGTGTTCCATCCGCATGAGCTTCTTGTAGCCACCATCTGCAGCATTGGGCGGTGTCACGTATTTGTAAAAATCATCGCTCGAAGGATCTACCACTTCCTCTGCTTCTTCCTTCTCCTCCAAGGAGCTGAAGTCTGCAATGGTCCCCATTTTTTCTATGAGTCGAGTAACATTCTCTGCCGTGATGACCTGGTTGTTGTTTTTCAAATAGGAGAGAAAGATTTCCGCAATGCGATTTTCGATATCGGAAATGATTTCTTTGCTATCGGAGTACCCGGAAAAGTGGGTATTGATGCTTTCAAGGTAGTTTTTGAGGGTGTCGTATCCATCTTCTTCGATATGGAATAAAATACCGCTGATGTTGATGCTAAGTGTCTTTTTCATGAGTTTTTCGAAGGAGAAGGAATTTTCTTTTTAGTGATTTGGCTGATGGATTGAACTAGTCCTTTCCAAGTTGAGGCGAGGTTTTTCAAGGCCTTACGACCTTCCTCCGTGATGGAATAGTATTTTCTGGGAGGGCCTGCATCGGATTCTACCCAGCGGTAACTGACGAGTGCCGCGCTTTTGAGGCGGTTGAGTAGGGGATACAAGGTGCCTTCTACCACGATCATCTCAGCTTGGGTAAGCTCTTCGATAAGATCAGAGGTGTAGATTTCCCCTCTCGAAATAATGTGCAATACGCAGTACTCCAGGAGTCCTTTGCGCATTTGTACTTGAGTGTTGGTTAGATTCATGAATGTGGTAATTAGCTTCTTAAGAAAGGAATAGATTCACCTTCCTCGGTCTACACCAAGAAAAAGTAATACCAAGTTTTAAGTAGAGTACCTTGTATAACCTAATTCTAGGTATTCAAGTAAAAACAATTTCTAAATAGATTGATTAATCTATTGATAATGAGGTAAATTCATGTAATTTCAATAGCTGTAAAAAAATAAAAAATTTTAGTACCCTTACTTTTTTTGGTTTTTGGACCTCCTACGTTGTTCAACTTTAGGACAGGGAAGTGCCCGAAAATGTACATTTTTTGACTTCGAGTTCCGTGCAGTTTTGAAGTAATTTTTTGTTTAACCGATTTTAAAATCAACCTTTCTTGACTTTTTTTTTAATTTTTTAAATCCTGAGCTCCCCACAAAATCCCCATTTTTTCATGAGAACTCCCTTCGTTCTAATTCTCCTTAGTTGTGGCCTGTCCAGTATTTCTTTGGCCCAAGATTCGGTTTGGTACCGCTATGATCTGACCTATTTCAAAATTCAAACTGCTGCAGCAGGCATCTACCGGATTTATCATGCAAGTTTGGAGGATGCTGGAATTTCGCTTCAAGGGACAGACCCTCGATTTTTTCGACTCTACCACCGTGGGAGGGAAGTGGCCCTTCAAGTAGCCGGAGAGGAGGATGGGCAACTGGATCCAGAGGATTACCTGGAGTTTTTGGGGAAAAGAAATGAGGAGTGGAGGGGTTCAGGGATTGCAATTCCAAATCCCTATGTCAACACCTTCTCAGATACCACTGCCTTTTTTCTGGTCTACACCCCTAGGGAGCGCGGGAAGCGAATGGAATTCCGGGCTCCTCCTCCTGCTTCGGATAAGTTTGAAGTAGTGCAGCTCCAGGCGTTTGCCGAGGAGTATTCCTTGGGAGAAACTTCCCGCTGGGGACTTCGCTCCTCAACCCCGAAAGAGGGACAGGGCTGGATGACTTCGGTGATTGTTCCCAGTCGGGACCTAGAGTTTCAATTGGATTCTGCCTTTGTAGAAGTGGATTTGCAATCAATTTCTTTAGAGCTGGGTTGGGTAGGGCGATCTCCAGAAGTGCATATCCCCCTCCTTTGGCTTGGAACTTCTTCCAAGGTCCTTCGGTCCATTCCTAGCCCCCAATTTCATGGATTTGAGTCGTTCCGGCAATCTTTGATCCTTCAGCAAGAGGATTTCCAAGAAGGAACCCTCAAGCTCCATTTAGCTTTAGATCCTGCTCGCAAAGGAGATTATTTCTCGCTAGCTTTTGCCCGACTTACCTACGCGCTGCCCATAAATAAGGAAAGTTCTGGATCCGATCCGCTTCGATTTACAGTGGAAGCGCTGCATG
>JACCDW010436329.1_pt1 | contig 10904 bp, 12 predicted proteins | sample 7449781 | NCBI WGS metagenome assembly JACCDW01 (sample SAMN15323449, study PRJNA562643) | freshwater metagenome | isolation source: river surface water | place: USA:Blue River Watershed | collected 2017-08-18
TAGCCCTGGCGGTTCAGGTTGGAGAGGGCCTGCGGGGCCACTTGGCCAAGTGGCAAGCCTTGCACCGTGAGCGTTTTGCCGTCATAACGCAAGGCCTGCGGTGTCACCTCGTTGGGCAACAAAGGGGCCAGGTGGGCCAGCAACACGTCAAAGTCGTTGGGCGCGGAAGCGCCGCTTTGTTGGCGCAATTGGTTCACGGCCTGCTGCATTTGTCGCAGGGGGTCCACCACCACTTGCACCGCGGGAAAGCTTTGTTGCAAGATGCGGCGCGAGGCCTCGGCCAGTGCGTCAGCATGCTGGCGCGCTTGCACCGCCCAGATTTGCAAGCCCACCAAGTTGGCCAGCAGCAGCAGCCCCAGGGCCCAGCGCGCAGGGCGCCACGCGGGGGCATGGCGCAGTTGCTGCCAAGCTTGCAGCCCAAAGCGCCAGGTTCGCCGGTGACGGTTTTGCGCCCACTCGCCTTGCGCCAAGTCCCACGGGCTCTGGCAAGCCAGCAGCCAGCGCTGCGGGGCGGTTTGCAGTTGCGCGTCTTGTCCGGTCAGGTCGCGCGCGAAAGCCATGGCCGAGGGTTCAGCCATCAGGCGGTTGCCGGCTTGCCAATGGTGGGCGCCGGCCGACCAGGCAGCGCGTGGAAACCCCAGCACCGCTTCAGGGAGGCAGGCCACCAGTTGCGGTTCGTCCACCGTCTCCAGCGCATGAAAGCTGGCCTCGGCGTTGTTGGCCGGGCTGAGTTCGGGCACGATGCGCTGGACGACCCAGCCGGCCTCGGCCAAGGGCGCCAGGGCCTGGCGCAGCCAGGCTTTGTCGCAGGCCAACACGAGGGTCTCGCCTTGAGACGCCATGGGCGATGTCACCCAGTGCAGGCTTTCCGCCTCTTGCAGCACCTGGTCTTCCAGCAGGCCTTGCAACACCGCCACCCGCCGCTGCGCGGAAACAGGCGGCAGCGTCACCTTGTGCCAGGACAGCCGTTGCCAGGGCACGACGGCCACCACCTCGCCACCCACACGGGGCAGACGCTCAGGGGCGCATTGCCCAGAGGACTGCACACTTTGGCCATCGATGCTCACGACGTACGTGATCTCGGTGCTTGGGGTGAGGGGCAGGGCAAGGATCAGCATGAGGATTTCATTGTAGAGAGCCTGGGACGCCGCGCTCGCGCCACAACAGGCGCACATCCACGCCCTCGCGTTGCACCGTGGTCTTTTCCACCAGCAAGCTGCTGTCCAGCCGGATTTGGCCGGTGATTTCGAAGAAGCGGCTGGCCACGCTGTGCCGTTCTTCCTGCAAGTTGCCGCTTTGGGCGCCCAGCACTTGGCGAACCTCTTCCAGCGTGCGCCAAGGCTGGTTGGCGCGCGCGCGCACCAGGCGCTGCGCCTGTGCCAGGTCCAGGCCCGGCACGCTGGCGAAAAGCACTTCGGCGCTGGCGGTGTTCAGGTTGACGGGCGTGCGTTCGGGCAACCAAACCACATGGTCTTGCAGTTTGGCCAGGGTGGGCGCCGGTAAGCCCAGCCAAGCCAGTTGGCTGAGCCTTTGGGGCGGCAAGGGCGCGGCGGGCAGGGCTTGTTTGGGGGCGGCGCGGCTTTGGCGCAGCCCCTCGGCCAGGCTCAGAAGTTGTGCCGTGGGCAAGCCCAACACTTCCCACAGCTTGCCAAAGGCGGCCAGGTCGGCAGGCGAGAGTTGCTCGTTGTTCAGCAAATTGGCCACGTTCAGGCGGGCCTGCAGGTCCACGATGCGGCCAGAGAGAAAAACCTGCAAAGCCAGGCTGTCCTCTGCGCTGCTGGCAAAGCCTGGCTGCGATGACAAAAAGCTGGCCAAGCGGGCTTCTTGCAAAGGCAGGGCCCAAGGCTCTCCCAGATGGTCATGGTTGCTGGACTTGCTGTCTTCTCGCAAAATCAGGCGCGCCCAGTCCATGGCGCCGTTGAGCAGCCAGGCCGATTGTTGGCGCTGGCGCTCGGCCGCCTCCACCTCGTAGGTGCGCCATTGCTGCCAAAACGCGCCCGCGGCCAGAAAGGTGACCAGGGCCACCGTCAACATGGCGCTCAGCAAGGCCATGCCGCGCTCGTTGGGGGGGCGTGTTGCGCTTGTCATGAGCGTGGCGCAGAAAAGGTGGGCCGCACCCAGTCTAGGGTGAGTTCGCCCTGGATGGGGGCCGTCGGGGGCAGCGTCAGCACCAGGCGGATGCCATCGGGAATGGCTTGCGTGCTGGCGCCCGCAGGCGCACCCGTGCTGGACAAGGGATTGCTCCAGCTGTCGCTTCGAAAATAGAAAAGTTGCCACCGCGCCAACGGAAAAAGCGGGGTTTCCTGAGCCCGCAAGGCCGTGCCAGCGTTTTGGCCCCATTGCGCCGCGTCTTGCCAGGCCTGCAACAGGCTGGCGCGGTCGCGCACCGGTTGCGATTGCCAGCGCACCCACTGTGGCGCGCCGTCGTTGCGCAAGGTCCAGCCCACGACCCACAGGCCGGCGTCGCTGCCATCTGCTTGCGGGATCGTGCTGCGACGCACGATGCGCAACACCCGCCCGTCCCAATCGACGCCCTGGGCATCGGACGCGCCCGGCAGCAGGGTGGCGGCATCCAGGTCGGTGCGCCATTGCGCCAGAGCGGTTTGCAGCACCGCGACCTCGTCCACGCGTTGCTGGCTGGCATCGCGCGTGCGCATCATGCTGTCCAGGCCGCGCCAACTGAGGCCAGCCATCAAGGCCAGGCCCACCAGGGCCACCAGCACTTCAACCAGGGTGAAGCCGCGCGCTTGGAGAGGCCTCATTGCCGCCCCAGTACGGTGGTGAGGCGCAACAAGGGGGTGCGCTCGCTGAACACCTGCGCATCGATGCGGCGAAACCCCTGGTTGGGCGTGTTCTGGACCTGCACCCGCACCTGAAATGACACACTCCCCTGGGCGCAGGCGAGCTCTGACTCGCCCATGCCCGGCAATTGACGCGACAGCCGCAGGGCATTCAGGGCGTTCTCGGCGCACAGTTGGGCCAGCAACATGTCCGACTGGCGCCGCGCGCTGTCGTTCAGGGCGCTGCTGGCCTTGAGGCCCGTCATCAAAGCCAAGGCCACAATGCCCAGGGCCACCAGCACCTCAATGAGGGTGAAGCCCTGGGATGTCCCCTGGTGAGATGAGCGTCTCATGGCAGGGGGGCAAAAGGCCGCAAGCCTTGCGTGCCGATGCGAACCGAGGCCTGCGCATCTCGCAGATGCTGCAGGCGAAAACTTTGGGCGGGCACAATAGGCTCCGGGCCCAACACCAACTCCGCAGGTACGGCCTGGGTTTGCGGGTGCAGCCATTGAAGCCGAGGCTGGGCCAGCGTCACGCGGGGCAGACCCAGCACGGTGATGCCCTCCGGCTCCAGCTTGGCACGCACCACCAGGCCTTGGCTGCGTGCCTGGGTCCGTGCAGACTCCAGCCACGCCACCAGGCGTTGCGCTTCTTCCTGGAGCTGCTGCTGCGGCGTGCTGCGCAGGGCCAGGGCCACGCCAGCGCTGCCCAAGGCCATCACGGTCAAGACCACCAGCAGCTCCAGCAAGGTGAAGCCTTGCTGGCGCTTGGCCACGCCCCGCAGGCTCATGCCCTTACTGCCAGCTGCCTACGTCGGCGTTGCGGCCTTCGCCACCGGTTTTGCCATCGGCGCCGAAAGACATGACGTCGACCTCGCCTTTGAGGCCGGGGTTCAGGTACTGGTAGGGCCGACCCCAGGGGTCGTTGGGCAGTTTGTCCAGGTAGGGCTTCCAGTTCAGGGGGGCCGGGCCGGCGGTGGGCTTGACGACCAGGGCCTGCAAGCCTTGTTCAGCTGCTGGGTAGCTTTGGTTGTCCAGACGGTAGAGCTTGAGCGCTTGCATCAGGTTGTTGACATCGGTGCGGGCGGCGGTGACGCGGGCGTCGTCGGCGCGGTCCAGCACATTGGGCACGATCAGGGCGGCCAAAACGCCAATGATGACCAGCACCACCATCAACTCAATGAGGGTGAAGCCGCGCGCGCGGCGCTTGGCCTGGCGCAGACGGGCGCGGTAAAGAATCAGCTTGTTCATGGCGGACTTTCAAAGAGCGAATGCTGTCGATGATAATCCTCCCATGATGACAGTTTCTACCTCGGACAGGCCCAGCGCCGGCGCTCTTTGGCGGGTGCGGCTCGTCACTTTGGGCGTGGCCGCGCTGGCCGCCGCTTCGGTGGTTTTCTGGGGCTTGAACATCAGCGCGCCCACCCCGGTGCAACTGAACACCGCCGCCCTCGCCACGGCAGAGGCCGAGGTCGTGGACTGGGCGGCCTCGGCGCGCGCCCTGGGCGCCATCAAAAACAGCGAGACCCCCGCCGCGGCTGCCTTGACCGCGCAGCGCTGGGTTTTGACAGGCGTGGCCCGCGCAGGCACGGCTGAGGGCATGGCCTTGATCGCTGCCGAGGGGCAACCCGCCAAGCCTTACCGCTTGAAGTCACGCCTCGAAGAGGGCTTGTATTTGGTGGCTCTGGAGCCCCGGCTGGCGCATTTGGGGCCGTCACCTGAGGGGCCTGTCAGCATCAGCTTGACACTGCCAAAGTTGCGCGAGCCCTGAGCCCTCAGCGCTGCAAAAACAGCCGGTACACCGGGTTCTGGGTTTCTTCCACGCAGGGGTAGCCCAAGGTTTCAAGGAATTGCTTGAACGCGGCGTTGTCGGCGCGCGGCACCTGCAAGCCCACCAGGATGCGGCCATAGTCGGCGCCCTGGTTGCGGTAGTGAAACAGGCTGATGTTCCAGCCCGGTCGCATGGCCGAGAGGAATTTCATCAAGGCGCCGGGGCGCTCGGGAAACACAAAGCGCAGCAAGCGTTCGTCTTGCGCCAGGGCAGAGGAGCCGCCCACCATGTGGCGAATATGCTCTTTGGCCAGTTCGTCAAGCGTCAGGTCCAAGGCTTGAAAGCCATGCTTGCTGAAATGCGCGGCGATCTTGCCGCTTTCGCCCTTGCTGGAGGTGGTCAGGCCGACAAACACATGGGCTTTGTCGGCGTCGCTCATGCGGTAGTTGAACTCGGTCACATTGCGCGGGGACTTGCTGCCGCCAAAGGCTGGCAAGTCGCCAATCAGGGCGCAAAAGCGCTTGAAGCTGCCGCGCTCTTCTGGAATGGTCACCGCAAACAAGGCTTCGCGCTCTTCGCCGACCTCGGCGCGCTCGGCCACAAAGCGCAGCCGGTCAAAGTTCATGTTGGCGCCGCACAAAATGGCGGCATAGGTTTCGCCCTTGGTTTTGTGCGCGGCCACATACTGCTTGATGGCCGCCACCGCCAGCGCGCCTGCCGGCTCCACGATGCTGCGGGTGTCCACAAACACGTCTTTGATGGCGGCGCACACGGCATCGGTGTCCACCGTCATGAACTCGTCCACCAGCTGGCGCGAAATGCGGAAAGTTTCTTCCCCCACCAGCTTCACGGCCGTGCCGTCAGAAAACAAGCCGACATCGTTGAGCGTCACGCGCTTGCCCTTTTGCACCGACTGCATCATGGCGGAGGAGTCGCTCATTTGCACGCCGATGACCTTGATCTCGGGGCGCACGGCTTTGATGTAATTGGCCACGCCTGAAATCAGGCCGCCGCCGCCAATGGCCACAAACACCGCATGCAGCGGGCCCTGGTGCTGGCGCAACATTTCCATGGCGATGGTGCCCTGGCCGGCAATCACGTCGGGGTCGTCAAAGGGGTGGACGAAGGTCAGGCCGTGCTTCTTTTCAAGCTCGACCGCGTGCAGGTAAGCGTCGGAATAGCTGTCGCCGTGCAGCACCACTTCACCGCCCAGCGCTTTGACGGCTTCAATTTTCACGCCCGGTGTGGTCACGGGCATGACGATGATGGCTTGGGTGCCGAGCTTGTGGGCCCCCAGCGCCACGCCTTGGGCATGGTTGCCGGCGGAAGCACAAATCACGCCCTTTTTCAGCTGCTCGGGAGAGAGTTGCGCCATCTTGTTGTAGGCACCGCGCAACTTGAAGCTGAAGACCGGCTGTTGGTCTTCCCGCTTGAGCAGCACTTTGTTGTGCAGGCGGCGGCTGAGGTTCTTGGCCGGCTCCAGCGGCGTTTCCTGCGCCACATCGTAGACCCGCGCGGTCAGGATTTTTTTGAGGTAGTCGGCGGGGTGGAGGGGGGCGGGGGGCTTGGGCATGGGGGGATTTTATGCTTCGCCTGCAGACACAAAAAAACCCCGAGCCGTGAGGCCCGGGGTTGAATCCACCTTTTCAGGAGGGTGGAGGAGACAATCAATGCCTCGCAAAGCAAAGCATGACATCAATGTATACAATTTTTTGCTGCATCGCAACACAGAGGGGCATTTCCCCTCGCCAACGTAGGACGAAACAATGGAATGCACAGTGAGCTGGACCGGCGCGAGTGGCACGCGCTCAGGCATGGGGTTTGTCGCCGAGACCGGCAGTGGCCATGTGATGGCCATGGACGGCGCCCCGGATGCTGCGCGCCCTGAAAACGGCGGCCAAAACCTGGCGCCACGCCCCATGGAAACCGTGTTGGCAGGGACCGGCGGCTGCACCGCCTACGATGTGGTGCTGATCTTGAAAAGAGGCCGCCACGATGTGCGCGGGTGCAGCGTCAAACTTACCAGTGAGCGTGCTGAGGTGGACCCCAAGGTTTTCACCAAGATTCACATGCACTTCACCGTGACCGGGAAAGGCGTCCCTGCCTCCGCAGTGGAGCGCGCCATTGCCATGAGCCACGAAAAATACTGCTCTGCCAGCATCATGCTGGGCAAGACGGCTGAGATCACCACCAGCTTTGACTTGCTGGACGCCTGAGCCTCTTTAAACCCGGTGGGCCACGGTGGTCATGACGCGGGCCACTGCGCGCATCAGCGACTTGACCGGGGTTGGCAATTCAACTGCGCCTGCTTTTTGCGCATCCAGGGCATGTCGTAGCTCGTCCGCTTTCATTTGCTGAACGATGGCTCTGGAGGTGTGGTCGCCCGCCGGCAGGCGGTCAAGGTGGGATTGCAGATGGGCCGCGACTTGCCGCTCGGTTTCCACCACAAAGCCCAAGCTGACCCGATCGCCCCCCAATTTGCCAGCCAACAGGCCAATGCCAAAGGCGCCGGCATACCAAAGCGGGTTGAGCAGGCTGCTGCGGTCGCCCAGCTCTGCCAAACGCTGCTCCGTCCAGGCCAGGTGATCGGTCTCCTCTTGGCTGGCTTCCTGAAAGTGGGCCCTCAAGGCCGTGTTTTGAGTGGCCCAGGCTTGCGCGTTGTAAAGCGCTTGCGCGCAAACCTCACCCACATGGTTCACGCGCATCAAAGCGCCCGCCTCGCGCCGCTCCTGCTCGTTCATGGCCTCATCCGCTGTGGGGGCCTGAGGGCAGGTTCTTTGAGGGTGGTGCGCTGCAAAGACGGTGCGCAAGGCGTTGTCGGCCAGGGAAAGGCAGGTGTCAAGAGATGTTGGCATGGTGTCGAGATTGGATCACATGCCGCGCCCATGTGCTTGATCTGTAATCAATTTTGTTGAATTTTCGAGGGGCATGGGATGTTGCACGATTGCAACGCCCCAGCGTTTTTTTTGACGAAAAACTTGGCGTTCCGCCGCAGAGTCTGGTGCAATAGCGACAACTTCCCGAAAACGGAGGTTGGCCCGGGGAGCCGGGGAGCTGGGAAACCAGTTCCACGAACCGGAGCCCTTTGTTAAACCTTGGAGAACTTTGAAATGAAAAAATCCCTAGTTGCACTGGCTGCCCTGGCTGCCACTTCTGCTTTCGCTCAATTCAGCATCGACGGCTTGATGGACGTTGGTTACGGCACCGTCAATTACAAAGACACTACTGCTAGTGGCGTGATCAACAATGGCGCCAACACCAGCCAGATCAACTTTCGTGGTACGGAAAATTTGGGTGGCGGTTTGAAAGCCACCTTCCGCGTCGAAACCGACTGGAACACTGTTTCTAACAAAGGCAACACTGGCTTTGTCAACGCGACCAACACCACAGCATCCACTACAGCAATCGCTGCACCTGTTACTTTGGCCAACGCGAACTCAGGCGGTGGCACTTTCGGTAACGGCGAAATTCGCGTAGGCTTGGAAGGCAATTTCGGTCAATTGCACTTGGGTGCGCCGAACAATGAAACTTTGACTGCTAATTTGACGGGTCAGCCCTTTGGTACCGCCATTGGTTCTGGTTTTCGCGGTGTGAGTCGCTCCGATGCCGGTACTATGGGTGCTTCCGCTGTTCGTTTTGACAACTCGTTTAAATATATTACCCCGTCAGTTAGTGGCTTTAAGGGATCATTGGTTTTTGTCCAGAAGAATTCTTCCCCCTTCTCTGGTACAGCAGCCACCTCCAGCACTATTTCTCAAGCCTACGACTTCACGACAACTTTCGGCGCCTATGACTACGCTGGCGTTCAGGAACTGGGCTTGCATTACAACGTCGGTCCTTTGAACGCAGTTTTCACTAACCAAGTCACGGATGCGATCAACATCGCAGGTCTGACGGGTGCCGCTGGAGAAACCAAGCGTACATTGAACACTCTGGGTGTCAATTACACCATGGGTGCATTCACTGGCTACCTGTTGAATCAATCTTACTCTGCCAAAAATTCCAGCAACGTAATCGCTTCTGACACCGATTACACCGCTGTTAGCGTCAAGTACGTTGCTGGTCCGCACAGCGTGATGGCATCTTCAGGTGTCTATAAACTCAATGATGCGGCATCCTCCTCGGCTGCTTACATCGGGAAAAAGTCCAGCATGACAAGCTTGGGTTACACCTATGAGCTGAGCAAAATGTCCAACATCTATGCTCGCTACGAAACTATCAATGATGAAGCAAATGCGATCACTAAGGTTGCTACCATGGACGTTACGACAACTGGCAAGCGCTCACGCACCGCCATCGGTGTCAAAGTCGGTTTCTAATTCCCCCACTAGCGTAAGCTAGTTAAGGATTAAAACCTTGAAACCCTGTTACGGCAACGTAGCAGGGTTTTTTATTTTGTTCCAAGTGGAACAGCCAACGATTGTTGTGTCTATTAGTTGTTCCACCTGGAACAGAAAAGCCCGCACGATGGCGGGCTTGAATGGAATCGCATGATTTTTATGCTTGGGCAGCAATTTCAGGTTCAGCCCGAGGCAACACTGCGTTAGCCTCTTCACCCATGTACCAAGTCTCGGGATAGAACTGCTGTTCCTTCACATAATGCATTTTTGACTGCTCATAACGACGCAAGCGTGAATCGCCCCGGATTTTGAGGATGTTCCAAACTTTGAGAAGATTGATGGAACGGAAAACATCCAACTTCGGGGGCAGTTCAATTCCGGGGCGATTCACTTTATATTTATGATAGGCTCTCGAGCATTAAGAAGTTACATCATGTCTCGTTTCCTCAAGTTATTGACTGTTCTCTCGTTCACGGCTCTGCTAACTGCCTGCGGTGGAAGCGCGTCATCAGATTCCATTGCATCGTCGATCATTGGCCTGACTGTTGACAACTTCGCAACGCCCACCAAACTTTTTTTGGCCAATGCTGACAAACAAGTGATTCAGTCGGTAGATCTGAGTTCCAGTGTAGTGACGACTTTCGCTGGCGCCTCTGGTGTCGCTGGTACCGCCGATGCCGCAGGCACTGCCGCTAAGTTCTACGGGCCCTTCGGCATTGGTCTGGTAGGAACAGATTTTTACATTGCCGACACTTTCAATCACTCGATTCGCAAGATGACTTCTGCTGGGGTGATCTCCACATTCGCGGGCACTTCCGGAACCTATGGCAGCGTAGACGGTACTGGTTCTGATGCACGTTTTAATTCTCCAAAGGGCCTCACTGGTGATGCAACGTACCTCTACGTTGCCGACACCTACAACCAGACCATTCGCAGAATTACGCTCAGTTCGGGTCTTGTCTCCACTTTTGCGGGCTATGCAGGTACTGTGGGGACGACGGATGGCAGTGGCTCAGAGGCGCGCTTTAACTACCCTTTTGGTGTGGCCCTTGACAACTCGGGCAATCTTTACGTCACAGATGCTATCAGCCACACCCTTCGCAAAATTACCTCTGCAGGCGCTGTGACCACCTTTGCTGGCGTAGCGGGTTCTTCTGGTTCAAACGATGACATAGGAACTGCAGCTAAGTTCAATTTCCCCGCAGGCATTGTGTCTGACGGCAGCAACTTGTTTGTGGTGGATTCAGGGAATCACACCATTCGAAAAATCACATCGGCTGGAGTTGTTACCACCTTTGCAGGCACAGCAGGCTCAGCAGGCAGCACCGACGCCACGGGTGTAGCGGCACGCTTCAACAACCCCACAGCTCTAACGATCGATGCTGCAGGCAACTTGTATGTCTCGGACCAAAACTACACCAAGATCCGCAAAATTACTTCCGCTGGCGTTGTCACCACGTTGAGTGCAACGTTTTAATTTCAGGGTTTAGTTCCATACGTTTATCTAACCCTGTTAAGGTAATTCGGCTGGAGTTTTTAGTTTAAAGGTGCTACTGCAACAGCAATGGCTTTGTCTCCTTAAAGCTGTTATCAATGCCCCCCTCTATGCCTTCGTGGACGACCCCATCCGAGAAGTCGCCAAAGGGGCCACCGGCCCGCGGAAGAGCCTACTGAATGACAAGGTTGACACGTCCGGGCAGCAGTGCCACGGCAAATCGCATGATGACCAGTTCCAGTTAAGCTTGTGCCTGGGAGGCCCACGTCATGGAAACCAAGTGGTTGGAAGACTTCGTCAGTCTGGTTGAAACGCGCAGCTTCAGTCGATCGGCGCAGCTGCGCCATGTCACGCAGCCTGCGTTTTCCAGGCGCATTCAGTCGCTGGAAGCTTGGGCCGGGGCCGATCTGGTAGACCGATCTTCCTACCCGATGCGGCTCACGCCTGCGGGGGAAACCTTGTACCCCCAGGCGTTGGAGATGTTGCAGGCCTTGCAAGGCACGCGCGCCATGTTGCGCA
>JACCDW010409631.1_pt1 | contig 10903 bp, 10 predicted proteins | sample 7449781 | NCBI WGS metagenome assembly JACCDW01 (sample SAMN15323449, study PRJNA562643) | freshwater metagenome | isolation source: river surface water | place: USA:Blue River Watershed | collected 2017-08-18
AACCGCTGATCCTTTCCGCTCCCTTCACGGCCTGCACGCAGGCCCAGGCGGCCACCTGGTTGGTCGTGAGGATCGGGATGCCGAACTCCTTCTCCCACTGCGCGATGGACCCCATGATCTGGTAGGCCCCGCCGGCCACCAGCATGGCCTGCGGCTTGAGCTGGGCCTGAATGGCCAGGGCCTTGCGCGCGGGCTCGGGCGTGAGGTTGTTGATCGCCTGGGGATCGCTCATGTCGAAGGAATCGGCCGAGATGACCTCGATCCCGTGACGGCGTTCGAAGTAACGCTTCGCGCGTCCCAGCAGGTCCGCCTTGTAGGGGGACAGCAGGGTCACCCGGTGCACGCCCATGGCCTTCATCGCGGCGCCGAAGGCGTTTGCGGTGGTCTGCGCCGGCACGCCCGAGATCCGCTGGATGCGGGCCATGAGCTGCTGGTCGTAATCGTCGTCGCCATACAGGCTCGCGGCCGTCTGCAAGACGATGATGGCGGCAGGCTTCACGCCGGCGAGCAGTTCGGTCTGGTAGTCGACGTCGGCGTCGTGCTCGCGCCAGCCCTTCTCGTCGACCGAGCCCACCTTGAGGCGCGCGAAATGCACCTGGTAGTTCTTCGGAAGAACACGGTTCATGTCGATCTCCGTCGCGATGTTCGCGTTCGGAATCAGCATGCCAAGACGATGGATCACGGGCACTCCTAGTTGATCTTGATGCTCACGGCCTTCACCAGGGCCTGCCAGCGATCGAATTCCTGGTTGGTGTAGCTGGCCAGTTCCTGCGGCGAAGTGCCTGCCACCTGCGCGCCCGCCTTGGTCAGGGATTCACGCACCTGCGGCTGCTTGAGGACTGCCAGGAAGGCCTGGTTCAGTTTCTGGATCACGGCGGGCGGCGTCCCCGTCGGCGCCACGATCCCGATCCAGTCGGCGATCTCCAGCCCCGGCAGGCCGGCCTCGGCCAGTGTCGGCACATTGGGCAGGCTGGGGTCGCGGCGGGAGGTGGTCACGGCCAGGGGCACGAGACGGTTGGTGTTGATCGCCTGCACGGCGGACGGGACGGCCGCGAACTGCAGGTTGGTCACCCCTCCGAGCAAGGCCGCGATCGACTCGCCGCCACTCTTGAAGGGAATGTGCGTCATCTTCGTGCCGGTGATGTGGCCAAAGAGTTCGCCCGCAAGGTGGGGCGTGCTGGCATTGCCGGCGGACCCGTAGTTGATGGTCTGCGGCTTGTCCTTGGCGTAGGCGATCAGCTCGGGAATGGTCTTCACCGGGAAGTTGGGATGGACCACCACCACCAGGGGCACCTTGCCCACGAGGGTGACGGGCGCGAAGTCCTTGACCGAGTCGAAGGGCATCTTGGGCATGACCGCCGGATTGGCGGCGAAGGCGGTGTTCGACACGCCCAGGGTGTAGCCGTCGGGCGCCGCCTTGGCCACCAGGGTCATGCCGATCGTGGCGCCGCCGCCCGGCTTGTTGTCGACCACGACCGATTGGCCCAGTTGCTGGGTCAGGGCCGGGGCCAGCAGGCGCATCACCACATCGTTGGATCCGCCCGGCGCGAAGGGAACGATGATGCGGATCGGGCGGTTCGGGAAATCGTCCTGGGCCTGCGCCGCGTGGAAGATCTGGGAAGACGCCATCAGCGCGAACGCCAGCAGCTTTGGGATCGAACGTGGGGTCATAGCACCTCGGGTAGTGGGGAACAGGGACGATCAGAGGAAATGATCGCCGTCCCGCGAACCCTCAGGCTCTAGGGGTTGCCACTAGACCCAGACACCCGCGCGACACGTGCGCCACAAACGAAAAACGCGCCCGAAGGCGCGTCTTGTGATGATCTGGCGGAGCGGACGGGACTCGAACCCGCGACCCCCGGCGTGACAGGCCGGTATTCTAACCAACTGAACTACCGCTCCAGGCAGTGCTGCGTTTCGCTTCGGCCCGCTGGGAGCCGTTGCCAAGAGCAGCCTTCTTGTGCCAAGAAACTTGGCGACCCTACGGGGATTCGAACCCCGGTACTCACCGTGAAAGGGTGATGTCCTAGGCCTCTAGACGATAGGGTCAAAACCTTTGGACTAATCCGACTCGACACTGTTTTGGTGGAGGTAAGCGGGATCGAACCGCTGACCTCTTGCATGCCATGCAAGCGCTCTCCCAGCTGAGCTATACCCCCGTCTGGCGTCGAGACCGAGATTCTACAACGTTTTTCAGGCGCTCGACAACCGACGCAAAACTTCTTCCCGGGAGAACAGGGCCAGGACCGCGTCCAGGGAGGGCGTCTGCGGGGTGCCGAGCACCAGCACCCGCACCGGCATGGCCAGTTGCGGCATCTTCAGGCCCGCAGCCTGGAGGGTCTCCTTGATCGCCAGCGCGATGGCGGCCTTGTCCCAGGCGCAGGCGCCCAGGGTGCTGGCCAGCGCGGTGATGGCCGGACGCACTGCGTCGGTCACGTGCTGCGCGAGTTCGTCGGCGGCGGGCTGCACCGGCTGGTAGAACTTCGCGGCCCAGGCGGCCAGGGCCACGGTGGTCTCGCAGCGGTCCTTGAACAGGCCGCAGATCGCGGGCAGGCGCGCATCGGGTGCGAGCCCCATCGCACGCAACTGCGGCTCGACGAGCGCCGCCAGCGCCTCATCGGGCGCGGACTTCATGTGCTGCCCATTCACCCAGCGCAGCTTGGCCTCGTCGAACTGCGCCGCGCTGCGCCCAAGATGGTCCAGGTCGAACCACTGCAGGAACTGCTCGCGCGAGAAGATCTCGTCATCGCCGTGCGACCAACCCAGTCGCGCCAGGTAGTTCACCACCGCGTCGGCCAGGAAACCCTCGTCGCGGAACTGCGTGACCGGCTTGGCGCCATTGCGCTTGGACATCTTCTCGCCCTGCTCATTGAGCACGGTGGGCAGGTGCGCGTACACCGGCGGCTCCTGCCCCAGCGCGCGGAAGATATTGATCTGGCGGGGCGTGTTGTTCACGTGGTCGTCGCCGCGGATCACGTGGGTGATGCGCATGTCGATGTCGTCCACCACCACGCAGAAGTTGTACGTGGGCGTGCCGTCAGGCCGCGCGATCACCAGGTCGTCGAGTTCGGCGTTGGCGATCTCGATGCGGCCCTTGACCTTGTCGTCCCAGGCCACCACCCCGCCCTGCGGGTTGCGAAAACGCAGCACGGGCTTCACGCCATCAGGCACCGGGGGCAGCACCTTGCCCGGCTCGGGCCGCCAGGTGCCGTCGTAGCGGGGCTTTTCCTTGGCGGCCATCTGGCGTTCGCGCAGCGCGTCAAGTTCGGCCACGCTCATGTAGCAGGGGTAGACGAGTCCCTGCGCCTGCATCTGGGCCAGCACCTCGCGGTAGCGATCCATGCGCTGCATCTGATAGAACGGACCTTCGTCGTGCGTGAGGCCCAGCCAGGCCATGCCTTCCAGGATCACGTCGACCGCCGCCTGCGAGGAACGCTCCAGGTCGGTGTCCTCGATGCGCAGGATGAAGTCGCCGCCCTGCGAGCGCGCGAAGGCCCAGGGGTACAGCGCCGAACGGATGTTGCCCAGATGGATGAAGCCGGTGGGCGACGGCGCGAAGCGCGTGCGCACGCGTGCGCCGCCAGATTGCGTAGGGGTCACGGAAGTCACTGCGTCAGGTCAGGCCAGGAGATCCAGCCCGCGTGAAAGATCGGCCTTGATGTCGTCCAGGTGTTCCAGCCCCACGGCCACCCGCACCAGGTTCTGGCGGATGCCGGCGGCCTGGCGCTGGTCTTCGGTCAGACGGCCATGCGAGGTGCTGGCCGGCTGGGTGATGATGGTCTTGACATCGCCCAGGTTGGCGGTGATGGACAGCCACTGGGTGGAGTCGATGACCTTGTGCGCATTGGCACGTCCTGCCTGCGGCGTCGCGCCCTTCACGTCGAAGGACACCACGGCGCCGCCGCGTCCGGATTGCTGCGCCATCGCCAGCGCGTGCTGGGGGTGACTGGGCAGGCCAGGGTAGTACACGCGCTCCACGCCCGGATGCGATTCCAGCCAGCGCGCCAGCTCCAGCGCCCGCTGCGACTGCGCCTCCATGCGAATGCCCAGAGTCTCCAGGCCCTTGAGAACCACCCAGGCGTTGAACGGCGACAGGGTGATGCCGCCGCTGCGTTGCACGGGAATGAGCTTGTCCTTGATCAGGGCCTGGCTCGCGCACAGCGCGCCGGCGATCACGCGGCCCTGTCCGTCCAGGTACTTGGTGCCCGAGTGCGTGATGATGTCTGCCCCCAGGGCGGCGGGCTTTTGCAGCGCCGGGGTGCAGAAGCAGTTGTCCACCGCCAGCAACGCCCCGGCGTTGTGCGCGAGGTCGGCCAGCGCGCGGATGTCACACACCTCGGTCAGCGGGTTGGTGGGCGTCTCGGCGAACAGCAGCTTCGTGTTGGGACGGATCGCTGCCTTCCACTCGGCCAGGTCGGTCTGCGACACAAAGGTGCTTTGCACGCCGAACTTGCCGAACTCGCTGCCAATCAGCTTGAGGGTGGAGCCGAACACCGAACGCGAACACACCACATGGTCGCCCGCCTTGAGCAGGCCCAGACACATCAGCAGGATGGCGCCCATGCCGCTGGCCGCAGCGATGCAGGCCTCGGTGCCTTCCATGGCCGCCAGGCGCTGCTCCATGCTGGCCACCGTGGGATTGGTGAAGCGCGAATAGATGTAGCCGTCCTCCTCGCCCGCGAAGCGGCGCGCCGCCGTCTCGCTATCGGGCTGGGTGAAGCTGGAGGTGAGAAACAGGGCCTCGGAATTCTCGCCGTACTGGGTCTTGTCCACGGCGGCGCGCACCGCCAGCGTGTCCAGGTGCAGGCCTTCGGGCAATTTCTTGGTCGCCATGCGGTTCAGGCCTCCTGGGCGTTCGGCAAGGCCAGGCGCGAGGTGTCCTGGTCGGCAGGCTCCTCCTGGCCGACGCGACCCTCGTTGAGGCGAGCGATGTCCTCGGCGCTGATGTCGCCAGTCACGTACACGCCGTCGAAGCAGGAAGCGTCGAAGCCATCGAACGCCGGTCCGTCCTTGGGCGCGGCGGCCAGAATGGCGCGCTTCATGCCGTCCACCTCCTGGTAGATCAGCGCGTCGCAGCCGATGATCTGGCGCACTTCTTCCACCGTGCGGCCATGGGCCACCAGCTCGGTGCTGGTGGGCATGTCGATGCCGTAGACGTTGGGATAGCGCACCGGCGGCGCGGCACTGGCCAGGTAGACCTTCTTTGCGCCGGCGTCACGCGCCATCTGCACGATCTCGCGGCTGGTGGTGCCGCGCACGATGGAGTCGTCCACCAGCAGCACGTTGCGGCCCTTGAACTCGCTGGCGATGACGTTGAGTTTCTGGCGCACGGATTTCTTGCGCACGCCCTGCCCCGGCATGATGAAGGTGCGGCCCACGTAGCGGTTCTTCACGAAGCCCTCGCGGTACGGCACCCCCAGCAGATGCGCCAGCTGCGTGGCGCTGGGCCGGCTGGATTCGGGAATGGGAATGATGACGTCGATCTCGGACGGCGGCACCGTGGACACCACGCGCTGGGCCAGCGTCTCGCCCAGGTTCAGGCGGGCCTGGTAGACCGAGATGCCATCGAGCACGGAATCAGGACGGGCCAGGTACACGTATTCGAAGATGCACGGCGTCAGGCGCGGTGTCTCGGCGCACTGCTTCGCATGCAGCTGCCCCTGCAGGTCGATGAACACCGCCTCGCCCGGCGCCACATGGCGCTCGAACTGGTGGCCCGTGCCTTCCAGGGTGACGGTCTCGCTGGCCACCATGACCGAGCCCTCGGGGGCACGCCCCAGCGACAGGGGCCGGATGCCGAAGGGATCGCGAAAGGCCAGCACGCCATGGCCCGCGATCATCGCGATCACCGCGTAGGAACCGCGCACCCGGCGGTGCACCGCCGCCACGGCCTCGAACACCTGCGCGGGCTGCAAGGGCCCGCCGCTGCGGGTGGCGCGATCGAGTTCGTGCGCGAAGACGTTCAGCAGCACCTCGGAGTCGCTGTCGGTGTTGATGTGACGGTGGTCCGAGGAGAACAGCTCGGACTTCAGGGCCTGCGCGTTGGTGAGGTTGCCGTTGTGGACCAGGACCAGCCCGAAGGGCGCATTCACGTAGAACGGCTGCGCCTCTTCTTCGCTGTAGGCGTTGCCCGCCGTCGGATAGCGCACCTGGCCCAGTCCGCAATGCCCCGGCAAGGCGCGCATGTTGCGGGTGCGAAAGACGTCACGCACCATGCCCTTGGCCTTGTGCATGAAGAACTTGCGTTCCTGCTGCGTGACGATGCCGGCCGCATCCTGGCCGCGATGCTGCAGCAGCAGCAAGGCGTCATAAATCAGCTGGTTGACTGGGGCGTTGCTGACAACGCCGACGATTCCACACATGACTGTGTCACCCCGGTAGGTACTGCCCGAAGGGTTCGGGGAGTATCGGTTTCAATGCCTTGAGCGCCTTGGCCGCCGCCTGCGCGCCGGCCGACTCGCTCCATGTCTCAGTGTCCCGCAGCGGCGTCATCTGGACCACCACGGTGGCGGCCAGCACGATCACAAACCCGCGCAACAGGCCAAATGCCGCACCCAGGAGCCGGTCGATGGGGCGCAGGCCCACGGCCTCGATCACTTTCCTGGCGAGCATCGCGAGCAGGGCCGAGGCGAACAGGGTCACCACCAGCACCAGCACGAAGCCCACCGCATAGCGCAGGGACGCCGACCACTGCCCCAGCGGCAGCCAGGACGCGACGTCGGGCGCCCACCACTGCGCCAGCACGAAGGCCGCGATCCAGCCGGAGACGGACAGCACCTCGAACACCAGGCCGCGCCAGATGCCCACCACCATGGACACCAGCAGGACCGCGGCGAACACCCAATCGAGTACGGCCATGGGCTTCGCTCAATGCCTCGTCAGAGGGTCAGGACCGAGGCCGGCAGGTCCAGCCCCTTGACCTTGGCGGCCGCCTTGTCGGCCTCGGCCCGGGATTCGAAGGGCCCGACGCGCACGCGGATGCGTTTGCCCTCCTTGGTCTCGGCGACCTGGGTATAGGTCTTCAGGCCCGCCTTCTCCAGCTTCTGACGGGCCTCACGGGCCCGGGCCACTTCGGCGAAGGATCCGACCTGAACCACGAAGCGACCCTCTGCCGCCGCGGCCTTGCCTTCCAGCAGGGCCTTGGCGCGCTCGCCGTCTGCCGCGGAAGCGGCGGTGCGGGCGGGGGCCGAGGGCTTGGCAGCCGCCACCGGGGCGGCAGGGGCGTTCGAAGCCACAGCGGCCGCAGACGCTGGGACGGAGGCGGCGGCTTTCACGGGCGCGACGGGTTCAGCCACCGGCGGCACGAAGACCGGCGTAGGGGCGGCCGCAGCAGGCGGCGCGGATGCCGGTGCGGCAGCGGGGGTGACCGCGCCCACCGCGCTGTTGGTGGCGGTCACGCCCTTGGCGCGGTCGGGAATGTCGATCGGGATGTCCACCGGAATGGGCCGCGGCTGGGTGTCGAACACCAGGGGGAAGCCGATCACTCCGACCAGGACGAGGATGGAAGCGCCGATCAGGCGCTGCTTGGCGCGCTTGCGCAGGGCCTCGATGCTTTCGGGCTGCGGGGCGATGGCGTCGTTGTCGGCGCCAGACTTGCGGAACTTGAAAAATGCCATGAACGCGTCGTGCCCGCAGGATTCAGGAGCGCAGGTGCTGGGCCTGCAACCGGGGCGTGCCGTCCACCAGGACGCCGCCCACCGTGAAGAAGGAACCAAAGACCACGATTCTATCAGCGGGGTCTGCCGCGGCCACTGCCGCCGCAAGGGCCTCGCGCGGGCCGGCATGGGTGGTCGCCACGGCCTGCGGCCGCAGGCCCAGGCCCTCCCAGCGTGCCTTGAGGGCGGACGCCGCCTCGGCCCGGGGCGTGGGCAGGTCGCAGAAGTACCAGCGGTCGGCCAGCGGCGCCACCCGCCCCAGCATGGTGTCCAGGTCCTTGTCACCCATGGCGCCGAACACCAGGTGGGTGGTGGGATAAAAGCCCATGGCGTCCAGGTTGGCCACCAGGGCCGCCACCGAGTGCGGGTTGTGGGCCACGTCCAGCACCAGGGCCGGCTGGCCCGGCACGATCTGGAAGCGCCCGGGCAACTCCACCAGCGCCAGGCCGTTGCGCACCGCCTGCGCCGTCACCGGCAGGCGATCGCGCAGCGCGGTGAGGGCCGCCAGCACCCCCGAGGCGTTCACCAGCTGGTTGGCCCCGCGCAAGGCGGGATAGGCCAGGCCCGGATAGCGCCGGCCCCGGCCGGCCCAGGCCCACTGCTGCTTGTCGCCGGAGAAGTTGAAGTCACGCCCTAGCAGCCACAGGTCCGCGCCCAGCGTGTGGGCCTGGTCGATCACGCTTTGCGGCGGCACCGGGTCACTCACCACCGCCGGCCGTCCGGCGCGCAGGATGCCCGCCTTCTCGCGGCCGATCGACTCGCGGTCCGGGCCCAGGAATTCCATGTGGTCCAGGTCGATGCTGGTGATCACCGCGCAGTCCGGGTCGATCACGTTCACCGCGTCCAGGCGCCCGCCCAGGCCCACCTCCAGGATGGCGACATCGAGCTGGGAGGCGGCCATGAGGTCCAGGATCGCCAGCGTCGTGAACTCGAAATACGTGAGGCTCACCCCCTGGCGCGCAGCCTCCACGCGGGCGAAATGCGGCACCAGGGCCTGCGGGTCCGCCACTTCGCCGCGCAGGCGGCAACGCTCCTGGAAATGCACCAGGTGCGGAGAGGTGTACACGCCCGTGCGCCAGCCCGCCTCCAGTGCGATGGCCTCCAGCATGGCGCAGGTCGAGCCCTTGCCATTGGTGCCGGCCACGGTGATGACGGGGCAGTCAAAGCGCAGGGCCATGCGCTGCGCCACTTCGCGCACGCGGTCCAGGCCCATGTCGATGGTCTTGGGGTGCAGGCGCTCGCAATGCGCCAGCCAGTCTTGCAGGGTGTCCATGGGCGGCGATTGTCTCGCTTTACCATCGAGCCCATGAGAGCGAAGCGCCGGGCCACCCCAAGCAAGCTCGCGCCCCCTCGGGGGGCAGCGAAGGACACGCAGTGCCGAGCGTGGGGGCCGTCATGATCGTCCTGCATGGCATCCCGAACTGCGACACGGTGAAAAAGGCCCGCGCCTGGCTGCTGGCGCGCGGCGTGGAGCACCATTTCCACGACTTCAAGAAAGAAGGCGTTCCCCCCGACCGGCTGGCCCAGTGGCTCACCCGACTGGACTGGGCCCTGCTCGTGAACCGCAAGGGCACGACCTGGCGCCAGCTCGACTCCGCCACTCAGGAGACCGTGCGGGACGCGGCCAGCGCCCGCGCCCTGATGCTGCAGCACCCCAGTCTGATCAAGCGCCCGGTGGTGGACTGGGGCCACCAGACCACGGTGGGCTTCGATGCGGCGGCCTGGGAGGCCCTCCTGGCCGGACGCTAAGACAAACGCGTCAACGGGAAGCACAATGGCTGCGTTCTAGCTTCAGGAGGCACCCCATGACAACCACCCGCATTCTCAGCTCCCTGGCTGCCGCCGGCGCCGCCGGTCTTGCCCTGGCCACGCCAGCCCAGGCCCAGGACCTGGCCCGCGTGATCTCCAGCGTGCCTGTCATCCAGCAGGTGGCCACCCCGCGCCAGGTCTGCTCCACGCACCAGGTGATGGTGGAACAACCCAAGAGCGGTGCCGGCGCCCTGCTCGGCGCAGTGGCCGGCGGCGCCGCGGGCAACGCCATCGGGGACGGCTCGGGCCGCGCCGCGGCCACGGCCATCGGCATCCTCGGCGGCGCGATCCTGGGCAACCGGATCGAAGGCTCGCCCGCCCCCCGCATGCAGGAACAGACCACCTGTTCCACCCAGACCCTCTACGAGAACCGCACCGTGGGCTACAACGTGACCTACGAGTACGCGGGCCGCCAGTACCAGGTGCAGCTGCCCCAGGACCCAGGCCCCACGATCCGCGTGCAGATCACGCCCATGGCCCCCACCCAGACGATGCAGGCCCCGCTGGATGGCGGCACCGTGGTCTATTCCACCGGACCGGCGCCGGTCCGCCGGGTGGCCCTGGTGCAGCCGGTGCAGGTCTATGGCATGTACGGCACCTACGTGGAACCGAGCCGCCCCGGTCACTTCCACCACGGCTATCGCGACTGGCGCTGAACGGGCGCTGCCCCTGCGGCGGGGCGCTGGCGGCGCCTCCGCCTAAAATGTCCGGTTTTCCACGGCGCCGCGTTCAGCGGCGCCCAACCCCCGAGCGGCGCAGGCGCGCCGCCAAACCGGACCTGCCATGACCACCGAAAAGATCGACGGCGTCAGCGTCGTCACGAAAGCCAACGTCTACTTCGACGGCAAGTGCGTGAGCCACAGCATCACCCTGGCCGACGGCACGAAGAAATCCGTGGGCGTGATCCTGCCCGCCACCCTCACCTTCGGCACCGGCGCCCCCGAGATCATGGAATGCGTGGCTGGCGCCTGCGAGTGGCGCATGGCTGGCACCGAGGCCTGGCACAAGTCCGGCCCCGGCGAGAAGTTCTCCGTCCCCGGCAACTCGAAGTTCGAGATCCGCGTGACCGAGGCCTACCACTACATCTGCCACTTCGGCTGATCGCCGACACCGCAACGCCATGAGCACCATCCTCGAAAACGTGCCGGTCGGCCAGAAGGTCGGCATCGCCTTCTCCGGCGGCCTGGACACCTCCGCCGCCCTGTTGTGGATGAAGAAAAAGGGCGCCAAGCCCTTTGCCTACACCGCCCACCTGGGCCAGCCCGACGAACCCGACTACGACGAGATCCCGCGCAAGGCACTGGCCTACGGCGCCGAGAAGGCCCGCCTGATCGACTGCCGCCGCCAGCTGGCGCAGGAAGGCATCGCCGCCTTGCAGTGCGGCGCCTTCCACATCTCCACTGCCGGCGTCACCTACTTCAACACCACGCCGCTGGGCC
>JACCDW011555271.1_pt1 | contig 10903 bp, 13 predicted proteins | sample 7449781 | NCBI WGS metagenome assembly JACCDW01 (sample SAMN15323449, study PRJNA562643) | freshwater metagenome | isolation source: river surface water | place: USA:Blue River Watershed | collected 2017-08-18
CAAGTGGCGCCCTCACATGCACAAGTGGACCGCCCAGCTCGTCTTCCACAGGTCCCTGGACCAGCTCCGCGATACACTGCCTGAAGCTCCACCTCGCCCCATCATCCATAAGATGGTATGTCCTTTCGTGACTGCAGATGAGGAGGAATTCTATTATGGTATCCAAGGGTCTATCGAGTCAAAGCTGGAGTCATTCAGCCGAGACATCAATAAGAATGCGGCTATCTTCAAGCTACTTCTCCGTCTTCGCCAGATTTCCGTGCATCCGCAGGTCTATATTGAGGCGCTTCGTCGGGAGGAGGCAGCGGAGGGCTTTGTGTATCCGCGTTCTGATTGGAATGGACCGGCGACAAAGTTTGAGGCGGTGCGGGGACTCTTGAAAGATGAGGGACATAAGACGATTATCATTTGCCACTTCCGCGAGGAGATTGAGCTGATGGCCGACTTCATTCGCGACAATGAACTCGCAACGGAAGTCTTCACATATTCAGGCGGAGAGACAATTAGGGAACGAGAGGAGGTAGTAGCGGCTGCAACGGCTGGTGGCCCAGGAACGGTGATTATCTTGCAGCTTCAAGCCGGCGGTGTCGGCATTAATCTGCAGACCTTTGACCGAGTTGTGTTCCTTACTCCCTGGTGGAATGCGGCAATGGTGGACCAGGCAGTAGGACGGGCAGTGCGCATGGGCCAGAAGGCCACAGTGCAGGTATATCACATCATGTTTGAGGCGGAGGAGAAGATGTCCGGTATTGTGATTGACCGGTTCATGGCAGATAAGGTGGATATTAAGCGAGAGATGTTGCTTAACTTCTGGGCCGGCGAAGAGACCGCCAAGGTCAAGGCGAAGCCTCTACGACCCAAGAAGGTGACAGAGACAACAGTAATGGAAATAGCGCCTGAGGAAGACCCCATCTCTTGCGATTAAATTATACATTTAAAACCCCACAAAAGAAAAGTTTTCTTATGACCTCTTCTCATTATTATGTGACATATGACAAGTTCCGTGAATCCGTCAAAGTCACCGAATCTATCGACGCAGCCTTAGAAGGAACCGGCTTTGGTGTAAAGGAGCTGGAGGCTGCAGTTAGGGCAGTAGAGGCGGTGAAAGAGCCGAGTCGCTGGGATAAGCCGGCACCCAAGTTGCCAGGATTTTCAAATCAATATGACGGGTCCAAATTTCTTGTGGCGCGCTTTAATGGTGTTTTTAAGCCTGGCTATGTGCTACTTTTACGGCCTGGTTTGCCTGCAATGGTCGCAGAGAGCAGACACTTGGCGCTTTACTTTATTATTGGAGCCTACCTTGAGGATAAAGTAGAGTGGCAAGCAATTGCTGCTGGATGGCTTGGACTTACAGTTGAGTCTCTGCCGACCGACTTACTTACTTACTTACTTACGCGGCGGGGCCTAGCGCTTCACTGGATTGAAGAACGAGTCCGGTGCCAAGTGCCTTATTCTATGGTCGCACTTTAAAGTACGCGATAAGTAAGTAAGTAATGGAGTCAAGTAGCCCTTACATAGAATTGGCTGCATTGAGTCGCCCTGTTGAAACACCTAGATGGAGAGCTATAAGTGAGGGGAGTTTCTTGTTACATAAGTCAAATAGTCTACAAACAGTTGGTACCATAATAACTACAGATGCTGCAATACAAACCGACTTTGAGGAAGAGATTGATATTAAGGCGCTTGTGAAAGAGAAGGCGCTAAGTATTGGCCTTCATGTAGCTCTCATAGCAACTTTTGAGACACTTTTCTTTTTTCAGTTTGTAAGTGGCTTGGCGGACAAGGGCATCACAAATGTAGTTGACCGCTTCAGTGGGCAGCTTTTTGGTGGCTGCCAGAACTTGACTTTTCCAGTGCGACTTGAACTTTTAGAAATACTGGATACACTTGGAAACTATTCTGGACTTGCACTTGAAAATGAGAAAGCGCAGCTCAGCCGAGCCGCGACCAATTCACACTTACTTATAAGTTCCTGGCTTTTTACAGGCGGTCTATATATTGCCTGGGCCTTGGCGGCTTTTATTTTGCGCAGAGACCAGCCCTGGAAGATTATACTTTTAGAGAATGCTGTGATGATTAGTGTGTTGGCTGCATATGAGGCGGTCTTTGTCAATGTAATTGTATTAAATTACGATAGTATTACATTACCAGAAATTGAAGACCGCATGTTTAATAACGCCTATGATGCATGTATATGAGGTAAGCGATAATTAGGAAATGAAATATAATCTGCCGCAGTACCCCATAAGAGTATGAGACAGACTGCAACGGTGCTGACAATAGTTGCACTCATACGATTTACTGTGTTAACTTCAATGCCACAGAGACGAAGCACAGGGTCAGCAATTGTATCTTTCTCTCCTGTTAATCTTTGCTCCGCACGACTTAGAATGCAGCCGCGAAATGCAAACTGACTTGTAAGTACAATTAGGGCTGCAACAGCGATGCCAAGTTTGAAATTACTTTTAGGGGGAAGTAGAAAGAATACACCTATAAGTATAAGTCCTGCACTGGCATGGACAAACATAAGTGCCCGTCCTTTTGCATAATCAGATGGTAACCAGAAAAATAGAATACGAGCTAGTAGTTCAAGAAAGTCTACAAGTCTGTCTTGAATTATCCTAATTGTAGACCTCTCAGACATATCTAATTACATATCGGGCACTTAATAATATAATTAATACGCTTAAGGTAGTCCGAGTGATAAGTACTGGCCAAAAGCGGTCCAGGTTCCTCCAACATTTAGGAGTGTAAGTGACTCAATCTCCTTTCTATTTGCCGTAGGAGTTGGAAGTGCTGCATTAGGCCAGTTAATAGCGGTAGCAGAACCATTAATTGTAATTGTGCTAGAGTAGTATGGCGTTGCACCTTGAATTAAAATAAGTGAAACTACAGCTGAGCGATTTTGAGTAGTCGGAACATTCGTGAGTGCAGTTGTAAAATTAGATGTGATTGCTGTATGATACCAAATAGAGCCAGTTGAAAAATCGTGTGTCACGGTTCCTGTTGCACCCGTTTTTGTATTCAGCACCTCTATAATCTGCTGCTGAGATACTTGGCCCGCCACAGTTAGATTACTAGTTGTAATACTACTATTAATAGTATTACTTAAAGACACAACTGGTGTCCTTCTCTGCGACATCTACTTATTAGTGATCAATGTTTTAAAGTACGATTTATAAGTAAACTATGCCGGCTCTGACAACAAATGGTGGTGCACTTGGACTCGGGCGCCAGAATACTTTTAGTGGATATAAGTATTATAGATTTACACCTGCTGGCTCTACAACAACACAGATAGCACGAGTCTACTTTTATACGGGCAGCAATAAACAGACTGTTTTTTCCGACTCAGTGCCGACACCAGTTATTGTTACCAATCCTGGCGGTTCCAATCCTGTTGGTGAACTTCCAATAAATGCTAATCTAGCCGCTAATCCAGTTGGTAATAGTAAGTGGCTTGATTTTAATAGTTTATCCGCTATTTTTCAGTTTCCTACGCCGCAATTCTTTAATGGTTATGAATGGTGGACGGCAAATGACACTGTTGAAAATCCAGGGCGACAGCCAACAAGCTGGACTATTAGTGGTTCGTATGATAATGTGACATACAGGACGCTTCATACTGCTAATCAATCTAGTCCGGGCTGGCAGGGAACAACAAATAATAGCATTGCGTATACAATTCGGAATGCATGGAATAACATTTAGGGTTTATTAAAATGTGCCGCATAAGTATAAAATGCAGCAACCTACACCTGCACCTGTTGGTGCGCCAATTCCGGCCGCGACCGAGCCAAAGAAGGGCTTTTTCAGCAGTGCGCTCAATAAAGTAAGTGGCGCTCTCAACAAGGCTAAGAGTGCCAAGAACCTTTACAATAAGCATGGTAATACTATTAAATCTGGTTTCAGTACTGTTTCCGGACTTTTAGGAAAAGCGGCTAGTGGTGGCCGTCGCCGTCGTGGCACTCGCCGTCGTCGCGGCACTCGTCGCAATCGTCGCAATTAATTTCTGCGACCCCTCCGAGTTTTACGATGTGTGCGCCTGCCCCTTTTTCTACGCCCCCCTCCCATATTATTATTATTGTTTTCCCTATTTTTTAGCGACCTTAATATGTTTGCAGTATACTCCTCATTTGTCTCACGCTCTGCGGGATGCAGAATGGGTGCAGCATAAGGGTCCATTGAAAGAAATTGCCGTCTCTCTGTCATACGACGAGGAGCAGGGGCAGCAGCTGCTGCTGCCGCTCCACCACTCGTTGGCTCAGGAACAGCAGCAGCAGCTGCGACCCCACGACTCGTTGGTGCAGCTGCTGCTCCACTACTCTTTGGTGCAGCTGCTGCTGCTCCACTACTCATTGGCGCAGCTGCTACTGCTGCTCCACTACTCATTGGCGCAGTTGCTGCTGCCGCTCCACTACTCGTTGGCGCTGCTGCTGCTGCAACCGGAGAAGTTGTTGGTGGAATAAAACCAATTAATTGTTGACCACTGGTTATTGCATTATAAAATTCCTTTGCTTCAAGCTGTGCTATTCTAGGCTTTGGCAATAATTTCAAAAATGAATAATAATGATTCATTACATGCGTAAATACTTGTTGCTTATTATAGTCAGATGAATTTGACATATTAGAAATTATTGTATCGCGTACATGTACTATAATACTGCGTAAATTCATCGTATTGTAATTCTCCTCAACAAACTTGCGTAAATAACCAGTAGTTGCCATTCTACTTATAGTAGGTTTTTTAACAACCCCACATGGTGTATTCCGCTTCACCCTTCGTAACTGTTCCTTTTACTTCACACTGCACATGTGGTGCAGGCTCCACATCAGTTGGCTTCATTGCAGATGGAAGGATCATATAGACATTTGGGTCATTTCGGTTTGGATGAAAAATAGAGTTTAGTTGAAGGGGATCAAGGGAAGGGTCAGTAGAACCTTTAGTAGGAATTTGTTCAATAGGAGTTGACTGAGGGGCTGGAGTTGGCTGAGGTGCGGCTGCTGGCTGAGAGGGTGTCATCAGCGCCTCCCAACTGACAGGAAATGCCGAAGCCATGAGTGACGCCACCAACCCTGCATAGTCCCGAATCTCCTTTTGTGCATGCGGGTCCAGACGCAGTTGACAAATGCGGGCATAGGCACTCAGTGACCCCGTCTCAATAAACTCCGTATACATACTTTGAGGGAGTACACCACGCGCCACCTCAGGTGCAACACCACGGTCCAGTAGTGACTTATAGAATTCCATGGCCTTCTCTTGAAACTCATTGAATTCAACCATTACAGAATCATTTGCCTCAATGTTCTCCGCCTTGGACCCCTGTTTGGCACGCGGGTCACGAGCGCGGAGACCATCAGGGGTCCAGCACTCAGGTGGTGTATCAACATAGCGTCGGCTTACCTCATTACGGGCCAGTCCGATTGTATGACGAAACCACTCGCGAGCAATAAAAATTGGCATCTTCAGACGGAAGCGCACCTGAGGGTGAAAAAATGGACTGATATGACCATTACGGGCCAGATATGAAATAAGTTTTTTATCTGCCGTGTTAAGCACGGTTGATTCTTTTGCAAAGGAGACGCGAGCGGCATTTACAACAGTTAGGTCATTGCCAAAGGTCTCTAGGAGCTCCACGAAGCCGACGCCATCTCCAATGAATTTCTTGGAAGCCATTACTAATTGGCATGACGCTGTTTGACTTTAAGATGCTCATGGCCTTGTAGGTGCAGATATCTGTCGCAGTGTGGCAGTTACTTGCCGCTGAGTTGGGCTTGAGAAGCACTGACTCAGTGCCGGCTCCAGAGGAGGAGGAGGTGGCATAGATGCTGCTGCAAACAGAGGGCTACCGGTTGGGTCGCCGCCAATGAAGGCGCGGTTCATCGGGTCATCATTTGTTGTAGATGCACAAGAGGTGGTTGCCATCAAGCCGCGCCCCAGGCCCAGTACAGCCGCCTGCTGAATACCTGATACTGTATGGAATAGAGCAGGATGCAGAGCGGCTGGTGGGGGTGGAGCTACTAGCGCCCGTAGCTCGGCTAAGACGAAAGCCGCCCAGGCCGGTTGCTCAGCTTCAGCGACCACCTCAGCAATCAAGGCTTCCAGTGCCGGCAGACCATAAGAGCGGCCTGAATTAAGTGCCTCTGCTGCACGCAAGCGCAGCCCAGTCTGGCGTGCCTCTGTCTGAATCGCCTCCGTTGCTTCCTCTGCGACCAGCTCCACTTCATGCCGTGTGCCATCTGCAACTAGGTAACTGACTTTTACAGGTCCAGCTGTCTCTAGAAGCAGCACCTGCTCTGCATCTGCATAAATGTCGCCCATCTGAACTCGCTTCTTGTCATCAGGTGTCGCGATGACACGGAAACGAGTCTTGGCCTCGCCTGCAAAGATGACCTCCATATTCTGTGCAACACAGGTCATAAGGCCGCCAAGCATATCGCCGAAGACTGAAGCCACATGCTCCTGATTGTGAACTATCGAGTAGGCACCGGTGCCCTCTGTGGCCATTGCGCTCAAGAGCGTTGCATTATGCTCAATGCCATAGCCCGTTGTATAAACAGTTAGAGTTGGATGGGCGGCACGAAGGCGACCGACCATGTTGACGAGGGCTGGGACCTCCTTGATGCCGCGATTCACCTGGCCATCCGTCAAGATAAGAAGGCCGGTCTTTGTGGCCGACACGCCGGCCAAGCACTCTTCTGCAGCCGTGATGCCGGCGCTCAGATTTGTGCTGCCGCCCAAATGCACAGCGGCCAGAACTTGCTGCACATGCTGCATGCCGTCCAGCGTCATTTGTTGCGCCTTTATATGCACCTGGGCATGGTCATCAAAGGTGACAAGGCTGACCTTATCGCCTTGGCTCAGCATGCTGAACATGAAGTGGAGGCTGCGCTTGACATTGATAAGGCGGTCCTCTATTGCCATAGAGCCACTCGTATCAATGACTGCAATAATATGCAGTGATTGATTTGCTGCTTCGCTGCTCGGCAAGCCGCGGACCTTTAGGAACTGCTTGCCTGGTGCTATAGTGTAGAGCTTGGAATCCATTTTGTGTGTGATAGTAAAATATCCAAAACAATCTATCAATTTTTTTATGTTTATGCCTCCAGGATAGTAATCTCCAGAGCCAAGTTGACTTCACGGCCACCAAAGTTCACTGGGTTTCCGAAAAAGTCGGTGAACACCACATCCAGCGTCTGGATACGAGAAATGGGCGCAGGCTTTGCAACAATTAGGGGTGAATAAGTCTCCTTGTTCAAGTACTTTCTGTTGTTGTTCACCTCATCAAAGTAGATAATAGCGCTCGGCTGGGCGCGACCAAGACCACGGTCATATGCAATTAAGTCTTGGCTTGTCTCATAGTTCAAGTACATATAGATACGATTTGTAGTGACATATGGGTCAACCGAGTTTGGACTTGTAATGCCCCCTGGACCAGCCGTGCTATAATCAGTAGCAGGAAGGAAGCCAAGCTGGAGGGCGGGCGAGTTCATCTTGAGGACAGCACCAGTTGTTGGGTCAATCTGGTCCACATAGGAGCCGGTGCCAAACAGTAAGGAGAATGCAACGGATGCTGGTGCAGTAATTGTGAATGAGCCAGTAATTGAGGCCGCTGGGTCTGTCACAGTCCAGATGGCGCTTGTTGCAGCATCAATTGCAGTTTTAACGGCCGCAGCCAAAGTTGTCGGTGTATAAAAACCAACAGGGATTGTAATAGTGTACTGCGTTCCGCTGTACAAAAGAGTGAACTTATTATAGCTATATTGCTGCCGCTGAGTATTTGCGGATGAGATATTTGCAACAGGCTGTGGAATTGCCCCGCCAACAAGGCTGACCTCTGTTACCTCACGAATCGGATTCGGAAAGCGCCAACGAAATGCATGAGTCAGCTCAGTCTGAAAATTACGGTCAAAGCTACTTATTTCATACCGGAAGGTCCTACTTTTACGGGCAGCTCGTGTTGACTCAGGCAACAGCGTCTGTTGTCCACCAGTCTGAAGCATCATATTGTCTCTACTTATGGGGCCCTTAAGGTCCTGAAAGCAATATACCCAATAAGTAAAGCAATAAGTGCATACTCACTGCTTTTTGCAAGAACCCAGGATCGTTGTGGAACAATTATGGAATGCTCATAAAAATTGGTTGGAACATCGCACATATGGCATTTTGGCTTTGTCTGAATATCAGATGGCTGGCCGGCTTGGCGAATAATTAGGATTGGACTACCAACCATGCGGAGTTCATGTATCTTGGCCTGCACTGACATATAAAAGTCTACATGATGACTTATAGGAATTGCCTCATCTATGAGTCGCTTTGCCGCCCGCCGGCCAATGATATAGCCTGTTGCAAGTGCAAATGAATCAATAATGCCAAAGTCTCCAGTTGGAGGGGCGTGGCCATCCTTATAGTATTTCACATTAGAGAAAATAAGTAAGTCAAAGGGCTGTGCTAGGGTCGTGTCTTTGGCAAAAGACTCATTCATCAGATTGATAAATCCGGGCGGGATAACAGCATCATCTTCAAGTACAAGTAAGTACTGGCTATCAGACTCTAAGAGTTGTTTCCAAGCTGCAATGTGACTAAGGGCACATCCAATACCACCGGGCGAGTCTAGCTCCTCATGACTGCGGCGTTGCTTGGACAAAATATTCTTCTTTGTGAATGGATTAATACGATTATCGGTTCGGACATTTATTGTTTTGCCGTCTACAGCATCTAGTCGCTTAAGAAGTGGAAGCTTGGTGACTTCGGGCTGGTCCATAAAGCGCTTCCAGCGATCAGGTCGCCGGACTAGTGATATACAGACACATGGCAGCTCTTCAATGCGCATTCTATTTGTGGTGGTAGACTTATGCGCGGCACCTAAAATTTGACTGCGTTCGCCCCTAGATGACCAGCACACAAACTATTAGAGGGCCATGGGTTACTTGACACTTATTATCGGCTGCATGTTTGCACAGAAGACGACAGAGCTGCTTCGCCGAGTCCGGCGCTACCGGTCAATTGGCTACAAGGTGATGGTTGTTAATTTCAAGCATGACACTCGTTATGGTGAGGGATGTATTGCATCACATGACATTGATAAGGTTCCTGCACTTACCGTGGAGCGCCTAGCAGATGTGCCAGAGGACGCATTAGGTGACCATAAGGTGCTGGTGATTGATGAGGGGCAGTTCTATCCAGATTTGCTTGAGCGGGTCGCGGCATGGGCAGACCGATTTACCGACCTTCATATTGTGGTCTCGGGTCTGGATGGAGATGCTGAGCGGAGGCCGTTTGGGCAGATGCTGCAGCTTGTGCCGCATGCGGAGGAGGTGATGCGGCTCTCGGCCTATTGCAGCCGATGCGCGGATGGAACTCTTGCACACTTCTCAAAGAAGATTGCAGGCAGTTCGGATGGCCAGGTAGAGATTGGAGCAGCAGATAAGTATATTCCTGTTTGCAGGCGACACTTTAAGGGAAATTAATACACCTCTTGGATTGTTGACAATCTTCCAAAACGCGCTTGAGATTTTCTAGGAATTCTTCTTGTTGTTCGTTGACTTACACTTGTTTTCTGAGATTTTTTCATGGTGGAAAAATGACTTGCCTGGCTTTTAGCTGGTGATTTTCTTGTTTGTGAAGTGGCCTTTGTGCGGCTTTTTGATGGACTGGCGCCTTTCACTTTACGGGCAGTTAAATTGGCGGGATTTGCCCTAATAATTGGAAGTGCAATTTCAGTAAATTTACTATTAAGGTCTTCATAGCTCAACTTAGTACGATTCATAAATGGCATCCAGAAAAGTTGGTAATGCACTAAACTGCTTAAATCATTCACAAAATCGGGCAGAAGGGAGGAAAAGAGAGTTTTCTCAAGCCTCTTCATTTCTGCGCTTTGGCTTGAGCCGAACCATAAGAAGGCAATAAGTTGCTGTATCAACTTATTCTTTACTTCTTCCTGGCTTTTGAATATGCTTTTTACTTTTCCCTCGGGCGACTTGAATAGCACCGACCGCTTACTTTTTACTTTTGGCGGACTTGAAATAACAATTGATGTGATAGTTTTGGACCTTGACTTTGACGAGGGCTCACTTTTAATGCTACTTTGAATAAGAACATACTTATTTTTTGACTTTGAGCTGGTCATGGCCTCATAATCGGATATAAGAGTAGCTGCATATATTTCCGAATTGAATAATGTACATCCAGCAAATCTATTATACGCAAGAAATAAATTCATAAAGAAAACTTTTAGGCGGACAGCGGTGAGAAGAGCCTCTAATGATGCCTTACTTATCGGGCTGGTGCTATAACTTCTACTTCTACTTCTACTGCCACCACCCTGAAATCGTGAGCGCATAAAAGAAGTAATAGTTACATGCATTAACTTAATTGCATCAGTAATTTTTGATACATAACTTGTGGAGGATGATTCTGGATAATTTTCAACTAATGATGCGGGTATTAAACTTACATTATGTGTATTAATGGGCTTAATGGCAGCACCTTTTGCAGCAAATGGAAGTGCATGAACAGCGGCAGCAGGAAATACAGGAAACCCTAATAGTTTTCTTGGATGCAAATCACCATGTACAAGTCTTGGGATTGGAGCTGGAACTTCTACTACAACAGGTGATGCTTCGCCTGATATTTTATAGCCATTTAATTTCAAGAGCTGCTTAAGAGTAGCTGATATATCAATATTCTTAATAACCTTAATGTAAATTGCCAAATTGAGAGTACTAGCCATTTTTGATAAAACAGTTAGGGATATATCATTTTGATTAAATAGTTCTAATCGCTCATCGTGTCCCTCTATTACACCAGTTACTCTTTTTTCTCTACCTGTTTGTGCATTAGAATTTTCACGACCTCTTTTCTTGCTTGCTCCAGCACCTCCACCACCTCCACCACCTCCAG
>JACCDW010687075.1_pt1 | contig 10902 bp, 9 predicted proteins | sample 7449781 | NCBI WGS metagenome assembly JACCDW01 (sample SAMN15323449, study PRJNA562643) | freshwater metagenome | isolation source: river surface water | place: USA:Blue River Watershed | collected 2017-08-18
ACGGCAACGGCAACGGTAACGGCAACGGCAACGGCGGCGGCGGCGGCGGCGGTGCGGGTTCATCACGGATGTTTCTCGAGTTCCTCGGCTACGCCTCCGAAGCTGGCAGTCCCTGCGCGTCCAGCGGCACCCCCGGTGGTGAAGAATCTGCCGGGCCACTGGTTCCGGCATTGGTGAGGTGAGCGGCATGAACAGACATCGAAAGATGAACCCTTGCCATCAGCGCGGTGCCGCCGCGCTTGAATTTGCGCTGGTGCTGATTCCGATGCTCGCGCTGTCCTTCGGCGTCGTCGAGTATGGCCGCGCGATCTATCACTACGACACCGTGGTCAAGTCGGTCAGAGCGGCGGCACGTCATATCGCACCTTACGACCCGTCGGATGCCAGCGCTTTCGATATCGCTGCACAGCGCGCACGCAATCTCGCTGTCTGTGGCAAGACGCTCTGCGAAGCAGCGGATCTGCCGCTGGCACCGGGCCTGTCAACATCCAACGTGAAGATCTGCACGCGCGCTTCCGTCGCTGAATGTAACGGCCTGCTGCTTTCGGATGTGCAGAACGTGACGACGGGCGCCGGCACCGGAACGATCAACCTTGTCGTGGTCCGCATCGAAGGCTATCAGTTCGGTTTCCTCGGCCTGCCATTGACCGGCGCCGGGACGTCGCTGCAGTTCAATGCGATTGAATCGGTGATGAGGGGCATATGACACGGATACGATCTTCCCGCAGGCAGCGCGGAGCGGCGTTGGTCGAGTTTGCGCTGGTGGCAGCAGGCGGCTTCGTACTGCTGCTGCTAGGTGCATTCGAACTGGGTCGCATCCTGTTTCTGTTCAATACGGCAAGCGAGGCAACGCGACTCGGCGCACGTCTCGCCGCAGTGTGTGATGCGAACTCGTCCGTCATCACGACCCGCATGTCGGCGATTCTGCCGCAATTGAATGCGGATACGGTGCTCATCAGCTATGACCCGCCCGATTGCGCGGTGGACCCGGTGGCCGCCCGATCCAGCTGTCTGTCAGTCACGGTCGCGGTGAAGCCGGGTACCTCGATACAGACCGTGATTCCGTTCGTGAACTTCACCGTAGACCTGCCACCGTTTTCCACCACCCTGACCCGCGAGGCGATGGACAGCAGTACTTGCACCTGAGCTGACGGAGAAATTGATGAATGCGCTTGTTGTCTCTGCGGACACTGAACTGAAGGCCACGATACAACGGCTATGCGCGTCGCGGATACCGGCGATTGCGATTGTTCGCGACATGCCGGGCATGCCACGTCTGGACCCGGTCACCACAGTGGTGCCGGATTTTATTTTCTTTGATGCGCGCGGCGAGCAGCAAGATGCGCTCGCTTCACTCGAACGCGTGGCGGCCCGCTATCCGCAAGCAATGATAGTGCTGATGGCACCCGAGCAATCCCCTGATCTGCTGATTGCCGCGATGCGGCTCGGCGTGCGCGAGGTCGTCAGCTTCCCGGTCGATCTCGGTGAGCTGGACAAGGCGATTGAGCGTATCAGCAGCAAGATGCGCGATATCGCCCGCGAGGATGGCAAGGTGCTCACGCTGGTTTCCAGCAAGGGCGGTAGTGGTACCACGTTTGTCGCAGTTAACCTGGCCTATGCATTGGCCGGAATCGCGCAAAAACGGGTTTTGCTGATTGATCTGAATCTGCAATTCGGCGATGCCGCACTGTTTGTGTCCGATGCGAAGCCACCGGCCACCATGACTGATCTGTGTCAGCAGATCGCTCGTCTCGATGCGCAGCTGCTCGATGCCAGTGTGATTCATGCTGCTTCAGGGTTTGATGTGCTGGCTGCATCCTCGGATCCCGATCCCGATGACAGCATACGGCCCGATCATCTGGCGGCCATCCTGGCGCTGGCCCGACAACAGTATGACTTCGTGCTGCTCGATGCAGGTCGCCAGATCAATGCAGTGACGATACGCGCGCTGGATTCCAGTGATCTGATTTTTCCTGTTCTGCAGCAGAGCCTGCCCTTCATCCGGAATGGTCAGCGTATGCTCGACATGTTTTCCACGCTGGGCTACCGCAAGGAAAACATCCGGCAGATCCTGAATCGTCATGATGAATCCGGACCGCTGACCCAAGGCGAGATGGAGCGCAGCCTGGGTCATCGCATCGCGTACACGATACCGAACAACTTCGAGATCGCGAGCGAATCCGTGAATCAGGGTGAGCCGGTACTGAAGCTAGCCAGGAGCAGCCAACTGGCCAAGGGCTTCGTCAGGATGGTGCAGTCACTGACCGCAAGCAGCATGCCTTCATCGCCGGGACTGATCCGGCGCCTGTTTGTTCGTAACGCCGTCACGGCGAATTCATAGAAAGACGCTCGCGAATGTATATCGAGAAGCTGAAAGTGGAGCCCACCCTGAGCCTGCGCGATCGTCTGTCGGAGGTCGTCGGGAAAGCTTCCGCCGACATCCCGGACGAGTTCAGCACGGATGCGTTCCGCGCTCTGAGCCGGCGGCTGTATCAGGCGATTTTTGAACGAATCGACCTTGAACGTCTGCAGCAGCTGTCGGGTGAGCAGTTCCGGCGCGAACTCTCGCTGTTAATCGAGCGCATTCTCGACGAGGAGCATCTGCCAGTGAATCAGGCGGAACGCCGTCGGCTGCTGCAGGATATGCAAAACGAGATGACCGGACTCGGGCCGATCGAGCCGCTGATGAGCGATCCGGCTGTCTCCGACATACTCGTCAATTCAAGCCGCCAGGTCTATGTCGAGCGTAAGGGTCGGCTGGAGCTGACCTCGATACGCTTCCACGATGACGCCCATGTGATGCGCATCATCGAGAAAATCGTTTCGCGGGTCGGTCGCCGGATTGACGAGTCGAGTCCGATGGTCGATGCGCGTCTGCAGGATGGCTCACGGGTAAACGCGGTCATTGCGCCGCTGGCGCTGGACGGCCCGGTGCTGTCGATTCGGCGCTTCTCGGTCCAGCCGCTGACCATCAGTGACCTGATCGCGCATCACACACTGACACCGCAGATCGCAGAATTACTTGAGGCAATCGGTAAGGCCAAGCTGAATATTCTGATTTCTGGTGGCACCGGCAGCGGCAAGACGACGCTGCTGAATGTGATGTCGGGCTTCATACCAGTCACCGAGCGCATCATCACGATTGAGGATGCGGCCGAGCTGCAGCTGCAGCAGCCGCATGTGGTCCGGCTCGAGACACGTCCACCAAACATTGAAGGTAAGGGGGAGGTGACGCAGCGCGCGCTGGTGAAGAACGCGCTGCGCATGCGTCCTGATCGCATCATTCTCGGTGAAGTGCGTGGCGCCGAGGCGCTCGATATGCTGCAGGCGATGAATACCGGCCATGAAGGTTCGCTGGCGACAATCCACGCGAACACACCGCGTGATGCCTTATCCCGACTCGAGAACATGATCGGCATGGCCGGCGCCAGTCTCGGCTTGCGCGCGATGCGCCAGCAGATCACGTCAGCGATCACGGTCGTGATTCAGTTGATGCGAATGAGCGACGGTACCCGCAAGCTGATCAGCCTGCAGGAGGTGACCGGTATGGAGGGCGAGGTGATCACGATGCAGGAAATCTTCAGCTTCCGCCGCACCGGCGTTGCCGCTGACGGCAAGGTGAAAGGCTACTTCACGGCGACGGGCATCTGCCCGCAATTCGATCAGCGACTGAAGGAATTCGGCGCGCCGGTACCGGAATCGCTGTATCAGCCCTCTGCGGCGCTGAGCTGACACGGGAGGCCGGTATGAATCTTCTTTACTACGGATTCGCGGTGCTGGTGTTCATCGCTGCGGCGTTTTCGGTCGAGGTGCTGTGGCAGTGGTGGTTCTCGACACAGAGCCGCGCTGCGCGCAAGTTCAGCCGGCGCATGCAATCACTCGCCGGCGCCAAGCTTGAAAGCGCGGGACGGATATCGCTGCTGAAAGATCGCCGGTTCGCGGACTCCGAACGCTTGCATGAACTGCTAGGTAAGCTGAGTTTCGCTGACTCACTCGATACGCATCTGCAGCAGGCCGGTAGCAGCTCGAACGTCGGACGTCTGCTTGCCGCATCGGTGGCTGCCTTCGGCGGTGGTCTGGCGATTGGTATGCTGCTGTTGCCTCACTGGCTGCTCGCGCTGCTGCTGGCGTTGGTCTGTGGTCTGTTTCCTCTGCTGACGGTCAGCCGCCAGCGCGCGCATCGTCTGCACCAGATACAACTGCAGCTGCCCGAGGTGGCTGATCTGATCGCACGCAGTCTGCGTGCCGGACATGCGCTGCCATCGACGCTGCAGATGGTGGCCGAAGAAATGCCCGAGCCGATCTGCAACGAGTTTCGACTGGTATCCGATGAGATCAACTACGGACTCGGACTACAGGCCGCGATGCAGCGACTCGCGGCGCGGGTGCCGATCGAGGACCTGCGCTTCCTGGTGATCGCGGTGCTGATACAGCGCGAGTCGGGCGGCAATCTCGCTGAGCTGATGCAGAACATGGCGAACCTGATCCGCGAACGGCTGAAGCTGCTCGGGCAGGTGAGGGCGCTGTCTGCCGAGGGGCGGCTGTCGGGATGGATACTGTTTCTGCTGCCGATTGCGATGGCGCTGCTGCTGTCAGCCAGTAATCCGGACTACATCGCGAAGCTGATCGAGGATCCGGTCGGCAGGACGATGCTGGCGGTCGCCGCGCTGCAGATGCTGCTCGGCGGATTATGGATGCGCAGCATCGTCAGCCTGAGGGTCTGAGTCATGCCGAAATCGTACGAGTGCGGAGCGAATCATGCCGACTGAATCGATCATCTTCCTGTTCATTGTCTTTGTTGTCGTAGCCGCGGTGTCGTCTGTCGCGGCCTGGCTGCTGATCCCGAACCGGGTTCAGCAGCGCGTCGCAGCGACGCACAACGGCAAGGGCAGTCAGCCAGAAATGAAACGCTGGCGGGAACGTCTGGCCACGATGATCAAACCACTGGCGAAACTATCTTTGCCGGCCGAGGGCTGGGAAGGCTCGGCGATGAAGATACGCTTCATCAATGCCGGCTGGCGCCAGTCCTCGGCACCGACCATTTTCTTTGGTATCAAGAGCCTGCTGGCCTTCGTTCTTCCACTGACGGTGCTGATCTTCGCCGGCGAAGCCTTGCTGGCATCCGGTGGCAACCGGATCCTGCTGGTCCTGGTGGCCGCCGCCGCCATCGGTTACTACCTGCCTAACCTGCTCTTATCGCGAGTGATCGCGCGCCGTCAGCGCGAGATCTTCGAATCCTTTCCTGACGCGCTCGACCTGCTGATCATCTGTGTCGAGGCCGGCCTTAGTCTGGATCAGGCACTGTCGAAAGTGGCGATGGAAATCGACATCAAGAGCAAGGTACTGGCGCAGGAGCTGCAGCTGGTCCTGATGGAATTACGCAGTGGATTTTCGAAAGAGGCTGCACTGCGCCATCTGGCGCTACGGTCCGGTATCGAAGAAATTGATCTGCTGGTGGCGATGATGATTCAGGCGGATCGCTTCGGTACCAGCATGGGCGATTCACTGCGCGTGCACGCCGACAATCTGCGCACCAAGCGCCGTCAGCGCGCGGAAGAAGAAGCCGCAAAGATCGCAGTCAAGCTGCTGATGCCGCTGATCTTCATGATCTTCCCGACGCTGATGCTGGTACTGGTCGGACCGGCGATGATCCAGATCTATCGTGTATTGCTACCCACACTGGGCGCGCATTAGGCAGCTGTTAACAAGCCAGGAGGATACGAACATGAAACTCAGAACCGGCATTTCCGCGTCGCTGTGTAGTTCACTGCTGCTGGGCTGCGCGAATTTTCCGAATTTTTCGGCCTGGTTCAGCGATCCTGAGCCAGGCCCGGCACTACGTGTCGCAAACGATGCTGATGCTGAGTACCAGCGCGGCAAGCACTTGCATCGGGCGGGTCGTTATGGCGAGGCACAAAAAGCCTATCTGGCAGCGCTGGCGATCGACCCGGCGCACGCCGACAGCCGCAATGGTTTAGCTGCGCTGATCGGTGCGAGCGGTGATCTGGATCGCGCGATTGGTTTGCTGAACGAGTTGTCGCAAGATCATCCTTCAGCGCATGTGTATGCGAACCTTGGTCACGCCTATCAGTTAAAAGGACGGGACTTTGATGCGCGTGTTGCCTATCAGCGCGCGCTTGATCTGGATCCGGACAACGACGGCACGCGGCGCCGTCTGCAGGCGATCGACGATAAGCTGCAGCGCACCAGCATGGCCGACGCCGTGATTCAGGAACGGGCACTGATCGACTCCGCTAGCGCGCAGGCGACGATAGAGCAAGTCGGACCAGCCATGTATGCGATGCGTTATGCGGCCGCAGTGCCAACATTGCCAACAGCTTCATCGGTATCGCCATCCGCGCCATCGCCAGCCCGTGCTGATGGCAGAGCTGATCACGAGCGTTCTCTGCTGCCGGCGCAGCCGCGAGCCCAAGGGTTAGCTGTGGAGCTGGTGAATGCGAATGGCGTGACGGGTCTGGCCAGGCAGTTGCGTGCATTGCTGCCAAACGAGACCTGGCAGGTGATGCGCACCCGAAATCATGACAACTTCCAGCTCAGCGCCACGCGCATCGAATACCTGCCGAATCACCGGCAGTACGCACAGCAGTTCGCGCAGGACATTGGTATTCCTGCACGTCTGCAGGTGAATGGCGAGTTGCACGGTGCCCGTCTCAGAATCATTCTCGGTCATGACTGCAAGGATTTCAGACAGCTGAAACAGAAACTGGCCTCGGAGACTATGCCTGCGGCTTTATGAAATCCGGCAGCATCTGTTTCAATTCATCGTCACCGGTGGCACGGTCGTCGTGTTAGTCCACACGACATCCTGATCAACCGAGTACAGCTGACAGCGCAGCTGGCTTTTCCTCTGGCAGGCGGCAATCGCGCGTGCGGCCGGATCATCACCTTCCTCTGCCCAGCTCCAGGCGCCTGAACCGGAAATCGCGAACGCCCGTGGTGGGGATTTCGCGAGATAGTCGCGGTAGCCCTCACGCCCCTTGTCGGCCATGAAAGGTACGGCGCTGATGTTGTCTAGGGCGGCAAAACGGGTCGGTGCAGGACGCGGTGTTTCAGCGATGGCGACCCTGACTTCCGTCGGCATGCCGATACCTGTCAGGAAGCGCTCGACCTCGGGCAGCCAGATAGCGACACCATCGCGGCTGCCGGCCATGCCATGCGCATCCGCCTTGAATGCGCCGAACGCAATCAGTTGCGATGCGCCACCCGCTGTCTGATACGCCTGCTGCAGTCGTTGCGCGAGCGGATGATCAAAATAGCTGTCGTTCTCACCATAGAACCACAGGCTGGGCAGCGAGGTTTTTTTGCCGTAGTGCGCGAACGCGGTCACCAGCGAGGATTTCCAGTCGCAGTTGCTGCCATCGATGCGCAGGCCGCCCGCGAAATTCAGCAGCCCGCGCACGCCCGGATAGGCGCGCGCGCCGAAAGCGATGCTGGCGAGGCCACCATAGGACTGACCGGCAATCACAATGCGCTCGCGGTCGACCCATGGCAGTTTCACCAGGGCATTCAGTGCCGCCTCGATATCGTCCGCCTGCTGCAGACCATTGTCTTTCATGTTGCAACCATAGTCGCGGTATTGTCCCGTCGAGCCGGCAAATCCTTTGCGCATTGGCACTGCAACGGCATAACCCCGCCTGACGAATTCGCGACTCATCGCCAGAAAGCGATCACGCGCCTGCTGATGCGTATCGCCTCGGTCTTTGCCGTGATTCATCACCAGTAACGGAAAAGGTCCGGGTCCCGGTGGTTTGAACAGCGTGGTTTCGAATTGAAAGGTCTGACCTTTTTCCGCCACGGGTAGCATCAGTACCTGCTCGTTCACGGTCGGATCGAGCGCGACCGGTGGCGCAGGGTTGGCTGCTGATGTCGCGGCCAGTGTCGATGTTGAAAAAGTCAGCGTAGAAAGCAGCAGCGTCGAAGCGACGCGAAGAACCGCATGAACAACTGAAGGAGCGAGTGAAGTCGTTTTCATAGCGCTTTACGAGGAGCAAGAGATGCTCATCGTAAAGACGCGATTGCCTCACTTCAATGACTAAAGGAATAATTTCCGGCGTTAAATCGCAAATGTGAAATTGTTTCAATAGTTCGGCGGGTGGGACGCTGCGCGCCTCCATCCCGCCGTTATGCAATAAACACCGCGCAAAAAACAGCACGCCAGCAGTTCACCCCGAACATCGGGGCCTCAGCCCAGCGCGACCAGTTGCGTTGCCTTCATCCTCGACGCCAGCAGCTTGCCCTTGCGCGCGCGTTTGCCGATGTGGTGCGCAAGATCGGCGCCCGACAGGTTGTTTTCCTGCGCCTTGCCGCTGCGCTGGCCGGTGCCGATCACTTTCACACCTTTCTGGCTGACCGGCTCGGCCGCGAGCAGCTTCTCGCCGGTGTCGAGCTCCATCAGGATCACGCCGCGGCCGCCGCCGGGCTGATTTTTGATCTCGTCGAGGCCGAATACCAGCAGGCGACCATGCTCCGACAGACAGACAATCGCGCTTGCCTGCTTCGTGATCACGCGTGGCATCACCGGCTCATCGCCGTCATCCAGCGTCATGAAAGACTTGCCGCCTTTCTGGCGCGAGACCATATCACCGGCCTTCGCTGAGAAACCATAGCCAGCGCTGGATGCCAGCAGCAGCGCGGTGTCCGCCGTGCCGGCGAAGTAATGCACAAGACGCGAACCGGCTTCTACTTCGACCAGAGTCGTGACCGGCACGCCGTCGCCACGTGCGCCGGGTAATTGCGCAACCGACACCGAGTACACACGGCCATTCGAGCCGAAGGCCAGCAAGGTGTCTGTCGTGCGGCACTCGAAGGTCGAGTACAAGGCATCGCCGGACTTGAAGCTGAATTGCTGTGCGTCGTGCCCATGACCCTGGCGTGCGCGTACCCAGCCTTTTTGCGACACGATCACGGTCACTGGTTCGTCAATCAGCTTTTGCTCGGCGACTGCGCGCTCGGCGGCCTTGATCAGTGTGCGGCGCTTGTCACCGTACTGTTTCGCGTCGCCTTCAATCTCTTTAATCAGTAGCTTCTTCATTGACGCCGGATTGTCGAGCAGATCCTGCAGCGTGACTTTTTCCTTGCGCAGTTCAGCCAGCTCCTGCTGCACCTTGATCGCTTCGAGCCGGGCCAGTTGACGCAGACGAATCTCGAGGATGTCTTCGGCCTGACGCTCGGACAGCTTGAAGGCTTTCATCAGCGCCGGCTTCGGCTCATCCGATTCGCGGATGATCTTGATCACCTTGTCGATATTCAGCAGAACCGCTTCACGTCCCTCAAGAATATGAATGCGGTCATCCACCTTGCCCAGACGATGCTGCGTGCGGCGCGTCACCGTTTCGAAGCGGAAGCCGACCCATTCGCGCAGGATCTCGCCCACACCTTTTTGTCGCGGCCGGCCGTCAGCGCCAATCATCACCAGATTGACCGGCGCATTATTTTCCAGCGATGTATGCGCGAGCAGCAGATTGCTGAATTCTTCCTGATCCTGATTCTTGGATTTCGGCTCGAACACCAGACGCACCGGCGCTTCACGGCCCGATTCGTCGCGCACGGTATCAAGCACCGCAAGAATGGATTGCTTGGTCGACAGTTGTTCCGGTGTCAGGCTCTTCTTCCCAAGCTTGACCTTCGGGTTTGTCAGTTCCTCGATCTCTTCGAGAATTTTCTGCGCCGAGGTGCCCGGTGGCAGTTCAGTGACGATCAGTTGCCACTGGCCGCGCGCGAGATCTTCGATCTTCCAGCGCGCGCGCACCTTGATGCTGCCGCGACCGGTCTGATAGATCTCGCTGACCTGCGATGCCGGTGTGATGATCTGCCCGCCGCCCGGAAAGTCCGGACCGGGAATCATCGCCATCAGCTCGTCATGCGACAGCTTAGGATTTTTGATCACCGCCACGGCAGCGGCAGCGACTTCGGTCAGATTGTGCGACGGGATCTCGGTCGCCAGGCCGACGGCGATACCGGAGGCGCCATTCAGTAGCACGAAAGGCAGGCGCGCCGGCAGCAGCTTCGGTTCTTCGCTGGAGCCGTCATAGTTCGGCGCGAAGTCCACCGTGCCCATGTCGATCTCGTCGAGCAGCAAGCGCGAGATCGGTGTCAGCCGCGCTTCGGTGTAACGCATCGCTGCCGCGCCGTCACCATCCCGTGAGCCGAAGTTGCCATGACCGTCGACCAGCGGATAGCGCAGCGCGAAATTCTGCGCCATGCGCACCATCGCGTCATAGACCGACTGGTCGCCGTGAGGATGCAGCTTGCCGAGCACGTCGCCAACCACGGCTGCGGATTTACGCGGCTTCGCCGTCGGGTCGAGGCGAAGCTGATTCATTGCGTACAGGATGCGGCGCTGTACCGGCTTCTGGCCATCGCAGACATCGGGCAGGGCGCGCCCCTTGACGACCGAGATTGCGTAGTCGAGATAGGCACGCTCGGCAAAGGTTGCGAGCGTCAGCGATTCGCCGGCGTCATCGGCGGCGGATTCGAACAGATTGGTTTGATCAGTCATGGTCGTTCAGAAATCAGATATCGGCTTCGACTTCGTTGCCGTGTTCTTCGAGCCATGCGCGGCGCGCGGCGGCTTCGCCCTTGCCCATCAGCATGGTGAATCGGTCCTCGGAGGCTTTCATGTCCAGCTCACCCAGCGCCACCGGCAGCAGCCGGCGCGTATCCGGGTTCATCGTGGTTTCCCACAGCTGCTCAGCACTCATCTCGCCCAGACCCTTGAAGCGTGCGATGCTCCATGCGCCGTCCTTCACGCCATCCTTGCGCAGCTTGTCTTCAATGGCTTCGAGTTCGCCATCGTCGAGCGCGTAAATCTTTTGTGCGGGCTTCTTGCCGCGTGCCGGCGCATCCACGCGATACAGCGGCGGGCGGGCGATGTGAATATGG
>JACCDW012103724.1_pt1 | contig 10902 bp, 5 predicted proteins | sample 7449781 | NCBI WGS metagenome assembly JACCDW01 (sample SAMN15323449, study PRJNA562643) | freshwater metagenome | isolation source: river surface water | place: USA:Blue River Watershed | collected 2017-08-18
CGGCTTTACGCCGGCTTTCCTATTTATTATAGTCTACATAGACTCTTCCGGTATATACCCCTAAAAAAGTTCCATTTATATGGCTCAAAACATTAAACTGAAAAGATCCTCAGTAGCAGGCAAAGTACCTACTACTGCCCAGCTCGAAGCTGGAGAAATCGCTATCAACACCGCCGACGGTAAGCTCTATTTTGAAAGAGATGATAGCACCGTTCAGACCATTGTTACTACCAATGCTCTAATTACCGGAAGTATACAAGTCACAGGAGGATTTACAGGTTCTTTATTTGGAACTTCAAGCTGGTCGATTTACGCAGTAACAGCTTCCTATGCATCTAATGTACCGCTAACAGCTTCATATGCGTTACAGGCACTATCAAGCTCTTATGCAGCTACTGCCACCACCGCCTTAACAGCTACATCGGCTTCCTACGCCACTTCTGCAAATGCCGCCCTAACATCAATCTCGGCCTCTCATGCAGCTACAGCATCATCTGCTGATGCTTTTACAGTTAGGAATACTTTAGTTGCTAGCGGATTAACATACCCAACTACAGACGGAGTATACCAAGATCAGCACCTACTCACTGACGGAGCAGGAACGTTGTTCTTTGCAGACCCCACAACCACTTACGAAACAATCTATAACGGAGAAGCAACTTCTCTTATAAAGGGTACTCCCGTTTATGTTTCTGGATCTAACGGAGCCAATCCAAAAGTGTACCGGGCCGATGCTTCAAATGCAGCTAAAATGCCCGTTGTTTACATTGTTTCGGAGGAAATCTTAACAGCTTCAACAGGTAGAGGTATATTACTAGGTACAATCTCAGGAATAGACTTAACCGGCTATACAGCCGGTGATGCTGTATATGTAGCACCGGGCGGAGGCTGGACTACAACTCGCCCTACCGGAACTAACATTATACAGTTCTTAGGAATAGTAACAAAAGAAGGATCAGGAGGTAAAGGCTTAATCCTAAACCCAGGCCCTGCTACCCTACCTAATCTCACTTCAGGAAATGCTTGGGTAGGAAATTCTAGTAGCTACCCGGTAACAGTTCCGACTGCATCCTTCTTAGTAACTCAGGCAGTTAGTTCTTCTTTAGCAGCTCTAGCAACTACAGCGTCTTACGCATTAACAGCTTCTTCTGTAGGACAATTAAACCAGAACGTTGTAGTTAACGGAAACCTTACCGTTTATGGAACATCTTCATTCACTTACGTTACTTCTTCGCAGCTAAACGTTGATGATTCATTCATCTCAGTTAACGTATTTGAACCGGTAGAGAGATTTGGAGGACTAAAAGTATATGATTCAGGTTCAAGTACAGCTACCGCTTCACTAGCTTGGGACTCTCTACACAACCACTGGGTATATCAAAATGCTAGCGGATCAACCTACTCAGGAGGTATGCTTTTATCAGGTCCTAGGAATACAGGATCATTAGGAGATGAACCGAATTTAGCTAAATGGTTTGTTCCAAGATCAGACGGAGGAGATCACCTAGATAATTCTCAGATTTATTCTAGCGGATCAGTAACTCAGATTACAGGTTCTTTAACTGTAAGTCAAAACGTAGTAGCTCAATCCTTTACAGGTTCATTCCTCGGAACACTTACCGGAGCAGCATCCACAGCTACCTCAGCTTCTTTTGCAACTTACGCAAATTCAGCAGGATCAGCTACTACAGCAACTTCTGCTTCCTATGCATTGACTGCTTCGTATGTAAATCCGCTCAATCAAAGCGTAATAATTACCGGTAGCCTTACTGTAGGTGCAACAGGCTTAGGAGCAAGTGAAAGCACTTTAACGTTAGGACCACCTACAGCAGGAGGCGCTGGGGAAGGAGGACAACTTGGACTAAACGCTGCCGGCGGTGCATATACATCAGCTTCATTTATCGATAACTGGCAAAACCAACTTAGGATACTAAGAGGAACAAATGCCGGGAGTGATGCTATAGTAGCTGCTTTGAATTTGCATACTAAGCAAATGACATTACCTGCATATACAGGTCCGTCGTCATTCTCCGGTTCCGCTGCAGCTAACCTATCTATTGACTCTAGCGGTAATATAATTACAACAGCAATCGGCTCCGCTTTAACAGGAGGTGCAACTAACTACCTGGCTAGATGGGCTAGTGCAACTACCCTAACTACAGGGTCTATATACGATGATGGGACTAATGTAGGTATAGGCGATATAACACCTTCCTACAAGTTAGACGTAGCAGGAGATATTCGAGCCACCGGAGCCATCTACGCTAATGCCAACGGTGCGATGTACTTCCAAGGAGGTGACGATGTTGCACTGCACGATATAAATGTTGCGAACACCCTAGGTGTATACGGTATGCAGGATGCTACAGTAGCGTCAATCAAGCTCGGTAGCGGCGGTGGAATCATTTCTGGTAAAAGCAGCAAGATCGGTATCGGCACCACCGACCCAGTATCAGGTTCTTTAGAGGTAAGCGGTAATGTATATGCTACATCATTTACAGGATCTCTACTAGGAAATGCATCAACAGCAACCTCAGCTTCTTTTGCAACTTTAGCTGCCTCTGCAACCTCTGCTACAACGGCTACTAACGCCAATAACATTAACGTATCTGCAACTACTTCAACGGACACTACTACCTCTGTAGTACTGGTAGCAGATCAGGCAACAGGTAACCAGTCTCCATTTATTGACTCAGGACTTACCTACAATGCAAATACCAATGCTCTTACTGCTACCACGTTTGTAGGAGCTTTGACTGGAAATGCCGATACAGCTACTGCTCTAACTTCTGGAGATAAAACAATCACAGGTAACCTAACGGTTACTGGAAAAGTAACAGCAGAAGAATTTCACACCGAGTTTGTATCTGCTTCGATTGTCTACCAATCAGGATCAACCAAGTTTGGAAATACAGCCGATGACAGACATTCATTCACCGGCAGTCTAGAGGTACAAGGAGGAATAACAGGAAGCCTGTCAGGAAATGCATCAACAGCAACCTCAGCTTCATACGCTGCCACTGCTTCAGTAGTCCTTACTACACCCGCTTCAAACAACCAGGCATATGATCTGATATTTGTTGCCAACCAGACAGCAGGAACACAGCAAGTAAGAACAGACGACAACGGAAACATTACATTTAATCCTACAACCGGCGTTTTATCTGCTCCTACGTTAAGCGGTAATGCAACCACAGCCACTTCTGCTTCTTTTGCAACTTACGCAACCTCAGCAAGTACGGCTGCTACCTGGACCACTCCTAGAACTATTACTATAGGTGCAACCGGTAAATCTGTTAACGGTTCTGCTGACGTAAGCTGGACCCTTGGAGAGATTGGCGCTCAGGCAACCGGTAGTTATGTTACCGATGCAGGTGGTGCAGCCGGACAAGTAGGTGTATGGTCATCTGCAACAGCACTATCAGGATCAAACGGACTATACTGGGGCGCATCAGGACTAGGAGTATTCAATGCCAGCCCTAGCTACCCTATCGACGTAACTGGAAAGATTTACTCTAGCACAGAAGTACAGGGCGGTACAGCATTTATAAAAGATCAGAGCGGTGTTGCTACTTTAGGATCGAATACAGCTACTCGTTCTATTAGAATAGGTAGAGACGGAACTAGCAACGACATCTTTATTACCGGATCAAACGGAAACGTAGGCTTCGGCACAGCAAATCCTCAAGCTAGAGTACATGCTTCTGGGTCAGCTGACGTACTTCTGGTACAGGGCTCTGGGTCTACAGCCAACACCACAATCTTTGCAGTAGATGGTAATAACGGCAGACTCTTTGAAATCTCAGATGATCTATCTGACAGTCTATTCTCAGTGAACACAATTGCCGGTCTTCCGGTAATCGAAGCATTTGCTGATAATACAGTAACGCTAGGAGCTTACAACCAATACGATTTACACATTACTGGAAGTAAGGTAGGATTTGGGGTAAGTGCACCAATCTACAAGGTACACGTAAACGGAACTATCGCAGGTACCTCCCTAGTTGAAACTTCTGCTAGAAAGTTCAAGAGAGATATTGAACCGGTAACAGGCGCTTTAGAAACTACTACTCAACTACAAGGTGTAACCTTTATGAGAATAGGAGGAGAAACGCGTGAATACGGTTTCATTGCAGACGAAGTACAGAAGGTAGCTCCGGATTTAGTCACTTGTGATGAAAATGGAGAGGTATACGGTGTACATTACGCAAGGACAGTAGCAATTCTGACTGAAGCAGTAAAAGAACTTAACGACAAAGTAAATTCTCAGGAACTATTTATAAAAGATCTACTGGGTAGAATTGAAAAATTAGAAAACAAGTAATATGGCACAGTTACAATCCACCGCCGTAACAGGCTCAATGAACGTTTCGGGCTCTTTTGAAGTCTTCGGCACTACGGTAGTCGGAGCTCCTACTTACTTGAATAAAGACGGTAGTAATGTTTTCAATATTAACTTAGGGACAAATACCAATTTTGTACTTAACGCCAGTGGATCTTACACCCTAAGCGTTACCGTTCCAAGCTACTCGGTTGCGCAGAGCGGTGCGATAATTATTAAAAATTCAGCCGCAACCAGTCCAGGATCTTTACCCGCAAATTTAAAGACCCCTAATGCACAGGCTATTGCTTTTGAAACAGATAATGGAGACGTATCTGTACTTTCCTACTTAGTGGTAGATACAAGCACAGTCGTAGTCAACTACATTGGAAATTTTGGTTAATAGACTCAGATGATTAAGATAGGTTTCTGGGAAATATACGAATGGAATACTTCGGCAAGTACATCTACCACACAGAGTACTTCCCGAAGCACTTCTGTGACTACTTCTAGCTCCTGGAACACCTCTCAGTCCACTACTACAACTTGGAATACTAGTGCAAGTACGGTAACTACCTGGAGTACTAGTTCAAGCTACACTACTAGCTGGAATACCAGCAGAAGTACAAGTCAAAACACTACTACTACGTTTAATACAAGTAGCAGTACTACAACAACATTTTCAACTAGCTCTAGCACTACAACTTCGTACGATACAGTATTCAACACTTCCCAGAGTACAGTCACTACGTGGTCTACTTCTAGAACTACAACTACAACTTGGAATACCAGTTCGAGTACAACTACGACATTTAGTACTAGTTCGAGCACGACTACTACGTATACAACTACGTTTAATACTACCCAGTCGACTACAACTACCTGGTCGACTAACCAGTTGACTACAACTACTTTTGCAACTAGTCAATCGACTACAACCACGTATACGACTACCTGGAGTACTAGCAAACTCACAACTACTACCTTTAACACTAGTCAAAGTACAACTACAACATTCAGTACAAGTAGTTCAACTAGTCATACCACTACTACTACATTTAATACAACGCAGTCTACGATTACTAGCTGGTCAACCAACCAGCTAACAAGTACTACTTGGAATACTAGCTCAAGTACAACTACTACGTACACGACTACGTTCAACACCACTCGGACTACAACTACAACCTGGGCGACTAGTCAAAGTACAACTACAACATTTAGTACAAGCAGTTCAACTAGCCATAGCACCACTACCACGTTTGCTACAACGCAGTCTACGGTAACTACTTTTGCAACCAACCAGTTAACAACTACTACGTTTGCAACTAGCTCTAGTACCAGTCATACGACTACAACTACCTGGAGTACATCTAGAACTACAACTACTACGTGGAACACTAGCTCTTCTACGACTACTACTTTTGCAACTAGTCAGTCAACTAGTCACTCTACAACTACAACCTATAACACCACTAGAACTACAACTACTACCTGGTCAACCAACCAGTTAACTACTACTACGTTTAATACAAGCAGTAGTACAACTACAGTATTTGCAACCAGTCAAAGCACCACTCAGACTACTACCACAACCTGGAATACCTCGCATACTACTACTACAACCTGGAGTACTTCTCACAGCACTACCACTACGTTTAATACCAGTAGTAGTACGACAACTACTTTTGCAACTAGTAGAAGTACCAGTCATACAACTACGACCACTTGGAGTACGTCTAGAAATACAACCACTACCTGGAATACTAGTGCTTCTACTATTACGACATTTAATACTAGCAGCAGTACCACTACAACGTACGTTACAGTGTATGCAACTAGTCATACCACGACTACGACTTGGAATACCAGTCACTCGACTACCACCACATACAATACCAGTCAGTCAACTACAACTACGTACGCAACCAGCAGAAGCACTAGCCATTCTACGACCACCACTTGGAACACTTCTCACAGTACAACTACTACCTGGAGTACCTCTCACAGTACTACGACCACTTTTGCAACGAGCAGCAGCACCACAACTACTTTTGCAACCAGTAGAGCTACTAGTCATTCTACGACCACTCTTTTCTTAACCTCTCACGTAACAACCACTACCTGGAACACTACTCAGTCGACGACTACTACCTACAATACTAGTCAGTCGACAACTACTACGTATGTAACAGTATTTGCAACTTCCCACTCTACGACTACTACATGGGCAACCAGTCAGTCAACTACTACTACATACAATACCAGTCAGGCAACTACAACTGTTTACAATACTTCTAGATCAACTAGCCACTCCACCACTACGACCTGGTCAACTAGCCATTCTACAACTACTACGTTTGGAACTAGCCATTCTACAACTACTACGTTTGCAACTAGTCAGAGTACAACTACTACGTACTTCACCAATCAAAGTACTACAACTGTTTACGGGACTAGCAGAAGCACTAGCCACTCTACGACTACGGTCTTCTTAACTAGTCATTCTACGACTACTACGTTTGCAACAAACCAGCTAACTACAACCACATTCCAGACTTCTCAAAGTACTACCTTCAGCTACTTGTCGTACTTTAATACATCAGTAAATACATCTCGTAATACAAGCCACAGTACTACCACATCTTACAATACAACCCGTAGTACAACTACAGTTTTCCTTACAACATATAGCGAAGGCTGTGTAGAGTACTACGTGTCAGGAATGGACGGAAGAGACGGTGTGACGTTTGAGTACCTGGATTGTAACGGAAGCTACCAGGGTGTAACACTTTACGCAGAAGACTACATATGTGTACTCTACAATGACATAACAATCCTAGCCGGCACCGCTGAATTCACCCCAGGAGGTATATGTGGAATTTACTATTACGATCAAAACACTAGCCGGTCAACTACTACGACTTTCGGAACTAGCCATTCTACAACTACTACCTACGCTACTACCTGGCTTACCACCTGGACAACTAGTGCAACAGTTTTATATGAAGGTAATACTGCCTGGAATACTACTAGAACTACAACCACTACCTGGAACACTACTCTAGCAACTACGACTACGTATAATACTAGCCAATCTACTACAACTACGTACAATACTAGCTGGAATACTTCCCATAGTACAACTACTCTTTTCTTAACCTCTCACGCAACTACCACGACTTGGAACACCACTCAGTCGACAACCACTAGCTATAATACAACCCGGGCAACTACTACTACGTACAATACCAGTCAGTCAACTACTACTACGTATACAACAGTATATGCAACTTCCCATAGTACGACCACCGTTTGGCTTACTTCTCACGTAACTACTACTACCTGGAATACTAGCCAGTCGACTACCACTACCTATAATACTTCTAGAACAACTAGCCACTCTACAACTACAACCTGGTCAACTAGCCACTCTACAACTACTACTTTTGCAACAAGTATAGGTACAACTACTACGTACTACACCAACCAGAGTACTACAACTACTTACGACACAGTCTGGAATACTACCCAGACTACTACCACGACTTGGAATACTTCCCGCTCTACAACTACTACGTACAATACCAGTCAGTCTACCACGACAGTTTACGCTACTAGTCAGTCAACAACTACTACGTACAATACTACCTACAATACTTCTCATAGTACAACTACCACCTGGAGTACTTCTCACAGTACTACGACTACTTATGCAACTAGTCAAAGCACAACTACTACCTATAACACGTCTAGGGTAACCAGTCATTCTACAACTACAACCTGGAATACTACCAGAAGTACAGTTACTACGTTTGAAACTAATCAGCTAACAAGTACTACGTTTAATACTAGTTCAAGTACCACAACCACGTACACGACTACCTTTAACACTACGCAGTCAACAACTACGACTTGGAGTACTTCCCGCTCTACAACTACTACGTATAACACTAGTCAGTCAACTACAACTACGTACGCAACTAGCCAGCTAACTACCACCACGTTTACGACTACCTGGAATACTTCTCAGAGTACGGTTACTACCTGGAGCACTAGCAAGACTACAACTACTACTTGGAATACTAGTTCTTCCACGACTACTACGTACAATACTAGCCATTCAACTACTACTACGTATACTACAACCTGGAATACTACTCGAAGTACGACTACAACCTGGTCAACTAATCAGCTAACAACTACTACTTTCAATACAAGTAGTAGTACTACGACTACCTACACCACTACCTGGAACACTACCAGAACTACAACCACTACCTGGAATACTAGTAGCAGTACAACTACGACATTTAATACAACTAGAAGTACTACAACTACATACACAACTAGTTGGAATACTACTAGATCCACAACCACCACTTGGAATACTAGCTCAAGTACGACTACTACGTTTGCAACAGATAGAAGTACCAGTCACACTACAACTACGACATGGGCAACTAGCCGTAATACAACTACTACTTGGACTACTAGTTCTAGTACGACTACTACGTTTAACACAACTAGGAGTACTACTACCACGTATACTACAAGCTGGAATACTACTCGGACTACAACTACAACCTGGGCAACTGACCAGTTGACTACAACTACCTTCAATACAAGCAGCAGTACAAGTCATACCACTACTACCACGTGGAATACTACCCGCACTACAACCACTACATGGAACACCAGTTCTTCTACTGTTACGACATTCAATACCAGCCGTACTACAAGTCATACAACTACTACAAGTTGGAACACTAGTAGAACTACAACAACTACCTGGGCAACTAACCAGGTGACTACTACTACCTTTAATACAAGTAGCAGCACTACTACGGTATTTGCAACTAGTCGCGGTACAAGCCACACAACTTCTACAAGCTGGAATACTACTAGAACTACAACTACTACCTGGAGTACTAGCAAAACTACAACCACAACTTGGACTACAACGTTCTTAACCAGTCAAACGACTACAACAACGTTTAATACTACGAGATCTACGACTACATCTTGGGCAACCAGTCAGAGTACAACTACAACTTTTGCAACAAGTACGTCTTTCACAACAACGTGGACTACTACTTTCTTAACAACACTCAACACAACCACTACCCGTCTTACAAACTTCTACATATAAAAGTTTGCAATTTGGGGAAAGGTTCTTATATTATAAAGTCTAACTAAAACTACAAGAAGACAGTTATATGGAAATGTTTAATCCTGCGGTGGCTAAAGAAAGAATCGGCCATCTTAAAAAGAGCACCGCTCTTGATCCTCTACGTGATGTAGAAAGACACTTTTTGAAGCAAGCAAAGAAGTACGGTATTGACACTAGCTACGATGTACTCGCTGGAGAGATCCCTTACTTTCACACTATCGCGTATACAGAGTATGCAACATGCTTTATGATGCATCCTTTGAATCTCGATATCCGCTTAAATCAGATCATCGAAGCATCTCAAGATACAGAATCAGAAGAGAAAGATTTCGCAGCCTACTTCAGAAGTAATATTGAAAATAAACGTGCCAATAAGTATCAAGATCGCGAAAAGGATTTTGACCGTTACCGTGACGTAGACAATTTAGTAGTACTTCCAGGTTCAAACAAACTCAAATCAAATACTTGTTTGAATAAGATGGCTTATATTAAGAAGCTGCACGGAGATAATGTGTACTTCAAACCGCACCCAGTCACTACCCATACCGTGATAGGAGAGCTTAAGGACAAGTTTGGAGAAGAGATGGTACTGCCTCGAGATATCGATATGTACTACTTCCTAGAAAAAGCAGATAGAATTTACTGCTCACATATCACAGAATCTACTATGTATGCAGCTGCTTTAGGAAAAGAGATTGAACCTATCGATGTATACAACGGAATTGAGAGAGGTTCTTTCTACCACGTTAATAAGTTTTTGTTTGAGCAGCGTGACAATCCAATTCCTTGGATCAACCGTACTCTATCCAGCTACAAGTCAGGTATCATCTGCCCACAGATTGAAGAAAACTGGCAAGAAAAATTAGACAAGTACCTTGAGTACATCTTTGAAAAAAGAGAGACTTACAAGTACTGGTTTATTGATGAGCGCACTAAAAAGAAAATGAAATTTTAAGTTATGCACCTGCAGGGTAAAGTATGGGGTAACACCCAAGCAATTTTTCAAAAGCCTAATTTTGAAATTCACCGAATTGAAATTGAAAAAGGAGGATTTTGTTCAACACATAAACACAATAATAAGTTTAACGCTTTCTACATGGAGAGCGGTACTCTTAAGATTTTAATTGAGCAAAAAGATTACAACCTAGTAGATGAAACTATTTTAACTAAAGGAGGGTTGTCGATTGTAAAACCGGGACTCTACCATTCCTTTGAAGCACTCACAGACTGTGTGTGTTATGAAATTTATTGGACAGAATTAAACCATGACGACATTGAACGAAGAACAGTTGGCGGCGCCAAGTGAAAACTTTCAGTACTACATAGACCAGTACAAGATTTTACAAACCGTAAAAAAAGACGGTGGAGGTGTTTATACAGACTGTTTTCACATAAGCCCGACCTACAC
>JACCDW010797282.1_pt1 | contig 10901 bp, 6 predicted proteins | sample 7449781 | NCBI WGS metagenome assembly JACCDW01 (sample SAMN15323449, study PRJNA562643) | freshwater metagenome | isolation source: river surface water | place: USA:Blue River Watershed | collected 2017-08-18
AACAATTCCATGACCCCGAACTCCGGGAACGACATGATGCGCCAGCAAATGATGATCATTCAGTACGTCATGCCCTTTATGCTGTTGTTCTTCTTCAACAGCTACTCCGCAGGTTTGAGTTACTACTACTTTGTGGCCAACATGGTGACGTTTGGCCAGCAGTACAGCATGCGTTTCTTCATTAACGAAGGTGCCATTCGGGCCAAAATCGAAGACAATAAGACCAAAGGGGGCAAAAAAGGGGGCTTCCAGTCCAAGCTCCAAACCCTAATGGAAGAGCAGCAGAATGCCGGCAACCGCCGTGTTCGCCGGAATAACAAAGGATAACCGCAAGCGCGATTGAACGCCCTCTTTTCAGAGCGGCCTCCGCAGGAGGCCGCTCTTTTTTTGTAGCACGAGCCAGATTTCGGCCGATTTACCGGTCGCGAAGGGATCATAAACATTTCTATTCGTATGTAGACAATTACCGGATTGTCGACGGTGCATTTTTGTGGCATGATTCGGTTTGATCATTTTTCTTTGGCCCTTGGCAAAGGCGCATTGTTTGCACTTCTACTCCCTGGCGACAGGCAGGAAGAAATTGATTTCCCACCGGATACGGCCTTTGTTTTGGGCTGGTACAACGTCGAGAATCTATTTGACACCGAAGACGACCCCCTGACCCGAGACGAGGAGTTTACTCCGGAAGGAACACGATCTTACCATGCGGGGCTTTACCGGTTAAAAGTGCAAAAGGTCGCCAAAGCCTTGGGCCAAATGCTTTCTGAAGCGGAGGTGGATGCATTCGGACTGTGCGAAGTGGAAAATGCCCGTGTTTTGGACGATTTGATTATGTGTGCCCCCTTGAACCGCTGGAACTGGTTCCGGGTGCACCGAGAAGGTCCGGATCCGCGCGGGATCGATGTTGCGGTATTCTATAGAACGGACCGTGTGGAAGTTCGAAATGTGGATTGGCTCTCTGTTCCCTTGCCCGAGGGGAGAGTATCGCGTGAAGCGGTTCTCCTGACATTGGTGAGGCGCACCGGCCAGCGGGATACCGTGCGCACAGGCTGGCTGCATCTGCCGTCTCAGCGGTCGGGTTCAGGTTCCAGCAGGGCCGAGGTTTGGAACGCAATGCAAACCCGAGCACCTGGAATAGAGGTCTGGTTGGGTGACGTGAACGAGGGCCCCGGGTGGGCGTTGGACGCGGCCGTATCCCAGGCGGGTTTCAGGCATTTTGCCTTATCAGGAAGGGGTACCTATTTTTACCGTAATGCATGGTCTTGGTTGGATCGGGGTTGGAACACCACCGATTGGCAGGCATCGGCTAATCCGGTAGTTCGACCTTGGATGGGAAATGGGGAGCGGGAAGCTCCTACGGGCGTAGCTCCTCCATGGCGCACCTGGCAGGGAGAAAAGTGGATTGGGGGGCCGTCGGACCATTATCCGATTTTGGTTAAAATTACCCGTAGGTAACCGGCGATTGTGTACATTTGGATTTCAAAATCCGAATTGGACTCCTTGCCATGAAAAAAATCTTTGCTCTTCTTGCAGTTTCGGCAATCGCTGTAGCCTGCGGTAACGACACGACCGATCCAACGGCTGAAAAGTATGCGACCGACTCTTTGACGGTTTCTCCAAATCAGAACGTTTTGGTTTTTGAAACCACAGGAGCGTGGTGCCAGTACTGTCCCAATGGCGCCGCTGCCCTCCGCAGGGCTATTTTGCGTAACCCCGAAGGTCGCGTCTTAGGCATGGCAGCGCATACAGGCGACGTTTTGGAAACGCCAGTGGCCACTTTATTGAACACCATGTGGCCTGCCGCCGGGGTGCCTAATTTTTACATCAACGGGGTAGATGCGGGACAATCCATTGCGGGACCAGTGGCTTCTTCTCTGACTTCTATGCCTGAGATGGGTGTTGCAACGGCTGTTGCAGAGACCGACACATCGTACGAGGTATACGCCAAGGTTCAAGTATTCAAAGAAACCCGAGGCACTACGTACAACGTACAAAGTTATTTGATGTACGAAGGATTGGATGCCAAGCAGTACGGACTGGTAGACCTCAATCAAGTATCCAGTGTTCCATTGGTAACAAAGGGATCCGGAGCGCAGCCTTCCATTTGGGCGGTGGATACCGTGGGCAAGAAAGCCGGTGATGTATATCAACACGAGCACTTGCCCGTGATGGCTTCGATTACAGCCAACCCCTTCGGAATTGTTTTGGACACGGTCAATCCCTTGGGAAACAACTTTTTTGAGGGCGATATTTTTGGCACCAAGTACACTCCAATAAAATTGCGCATCAGCAAGAAACCACTGGCCGCCTTGAATGCAGTGGTACCCTTGGATCCCACGAAGTTCTACGTACTCACCATTGTTTGGAAAGAGCGTTTGGATGGAACACCGGGCTATTTGTTCGTCAATGGCATTGAAGACCACTTGGACTAAGGATCAAACTTTATCAACACACACGGGGCGGTCTCTGCAAGAGACCGCCCCGTGTGCATTTTGGACGCCTATGAATGTAGGAAGTTCTCTATTCGCGCCACAAAAGCGACGCATCTCCGTAGCTTAAAAAACGGTAATCGTTGTTTAGTGCGTGGTCATAGACGGATTTCCAGGAATCCCCCAAGACCGACGCTATAAGCATCAACAAGGTGCTGCCGGGCTGGTGGAAGTTGGTGAGGAGGGCGTCCCAGGTCCGGACGCGGTAGCCGGGGACCATCATCAGCGCCGTAGTAAAGGTCCAGTCGGGCCGGTCGGAAGGCCAGTGGGTCAGGGCATGGCTCCACGCTTTTTGGCGTTTTTCGGCTTCGCTACCGGGTTGGCTGTCCCACCAAGGTGCCAACTCCTGCCAGGTCCATTGCGGCAAGTGGGCTCCCAGGGGCTGCCCGGAAAGAAGGCTTTGCACCGCTAACCAATACGCGGACTCCAAACTTCGGGAGGAGGTGGTGCCCACGGCCAAAGTCGGGGCGCCGTCCTGCAGAGCGTGAATTACCGATTGGGGTAAATGGACTTCTTCGGCATGCATGGTGTGATCGAGCACGTCATCTGCATCGATTGGACGAAAGGTCCCGGCACCGACGTGCAATTCGATTTTATGGAGCGCAATGCCTTCGTTTTCCAACGCGGTTAGCAACTCGGGTGTAAAGTGGAGGCCAGCCGTAGGTGCGGCTACCGACCCTGCGTTTTGGGCATAGACGGTTTGGTACCGCTCGGCGTCGGAAGCGTCGTCCATACGCTGGAAATAGGGGGGGAGGGGCACCCGTCCGGCTTGGTCGAGCAATTCTCCTAAAGTCAGCGATCCGGGCCACTGGAGATCCAGGGTGTGCGTGGCTCCTTCTTGGGCCAGTCGAGTGGCCTTCAGGCCGCTGGGGTGCTCCATTTCTACGCCCAACTTCCATTTTTTTGAACCGCCTACCAAGGCCTTGATTTTTGCGTGACCTACCTGGGCCATAGCAGTTGCTACTTCACCTTCAGCAGGCTCCAGGAAAAAGACCTCAATAGGTTTTTGGCCTTCTTCGCGGGGAAAGAGGAGGCGGGCCTTGACTACCCGGGAGGCATTGACCACCATGTGGCGAATTCCAGGGAGTTCATTCGGCAAATGGAAAACCTGCCGATCCGTCCTAGGGCCCTCCGGGCCTGCAATCAATAGCCGGGCGTGGTCGCGCGGTTCAACCGGAAAGGGAGCGATACGCTCATCGGGCAACGTATAAAAAAGCGGTTCCATGGCAAAAAATGAGAGCAAATTTTGAGCACACAAGGTACCACTGAAGCGGATTATCTTTGGAACATGCCCCGCGTCTTGTTCAGTGTTATCAACGATGTCCATACCGACAACCGGGTACACCGCACGGCTTCTGTTTTTCAGGAACGGGGGTATACCGTGGAGGTGGTGGGCCGAACCTGGCCCGACGATCGTCCGGTTGAAAAGCCGTTTGAGGTCCATCGCTTTCGGTGCATGTGGAACAAGGGCCCTCGGTTTTATTTGGAATTCCAAATTCGCCTGTTTCGCTATCTGCTGCGCAACCCGGCCGACCTGTACTTGGCCAACGACTTGGACACCCTTTTTCCCATGGCACTGGTGGCCTTCTTGCGGCAAAAGCCTCTGATCTATGACAGTCACGAGTACTTTTGCGGGGTTCCCGAATTGGCCCACCGCCCGCTCGTTCGGGGAGCGTGGAAATGGATCGAACGGGTGTCCATGCCCTTTGTGACCGAAGCCGTTACCGTCAGTCCGCCCATCGCCCGGGCCTACCAAAAAGAGTACGGAATTCCCTTTGAGGTCGTTCGCAACGTGCCCCGGATGGCGACTGCTACAGAGGCCGAAGTTCCCGCATACGACGACCGTCCCTTTGAGACTTTTGGACGCCCGGACCTTCCGGTGATTTTGTTGCAAGGTGCGGGCATCAACGTGGACCGCGGAGCGGAAGAGGCCGTTCAAGCCATGGTCCACACCCCCCAGGCCCAGTTGTGGATTGTCGGAAGCGGGGACGTGGTTCCCGCCCTTAAAGATTTGGCACAGGCCCTTCATTTGACCGACCGCGTCTTCTTTCACGATCGGGTCTCAGCATCGGTGCTCCGGGGATTTACCCAACGCGCTTCGCTGGGCCTGAGCCTGGACAAACCCACCAACCCCAATTACCGTTGGAGTTTGCCCAATAAATTGTTTGACGCCTTCCAAGCCGGTTTGCCCCAAGTGGTTTCCCCCGTAGAGGAAGTGGCCCGTTTGGTTCAGACCTACGAAGCGGGCTGGGTGGTCCCCGAAGTCGAACCGATGGCCCTGGCCAACGTATTTCACCATGCTTTGGCTCATCCTGACGAATGGCAACGTGCCCGCGAAGGGGCCCTCCGTGCCGCCCAACGCTACCAATGGGCCGTAGAGTCCCAAGGCTGGCACCGGTTGGTAGATCGCCTGGAGGGAAAAGCCCCGCACGTCCATGTGGTAAGCATGGACCTGCCCATTCCGCCGCTTTACGGAGGCATGGCCGAAGTTAAAAGCCAGGTTGACGCCTTGATGGCCTCCGGTCACTCGGTAGAGCTTCATGCCTTTTTGCCTACCTCAAACGGCCAAGCAGCCCTGGAATCGTGGTTGGAAGGCCATCCGGTAAGCGATTCGGTTACCGGACCCACGTTGCGGCTGTGGACTTACCGTCGGGGGGGAGCAGCAACCGCCCTGTGTAGCCGATTACCGTATTTAATCGCTTCCCGGGCGTCTGTTCCTTTGGTTCGGCGCTTGACGTCCGCCCCGTTGCCGGTATTGGCTCACGGGTACCATTCTCTTTGGCCGGCTTTGGCATCCCGGGTCTTGGCCCAACGCACCTTCCTCCGCATCCACAACCCCGAACGCATCTATTACCGCGGACTGGCTGAGGCAGAGTATGGTTCTTCCTTCCGTTCTTTATGGAAACGCATGTATTACCGGCTGGAAGCGCGTCGCTTGGCCCGACTGGAACAAAAGATCTTGCCCAAACTCCCTTTGGCACGCGTATGGGCCCTCACCCCCGGTGACGCGCAAGCCACTGCGCCTTTTTTTAAGACAGAGGTAGAAGTTCTTCCTCCTGCGGTTCCCGTTTTGCTTTCGTGTACTTCGAAGCAGTCCGCAACTTATCTGAACGCCAAGGGAATCGACCGCCCTTTTCTCTTGGTTCATGGAAAGCTGAGTGTGGCGGAAAACGATTGGGCGGCCCACCAATTTTTGGACCTGTGGCTGGCGCCCACATCAGAGCCGTTGTTCCAAAACTACCATTTGGTGATCGCCGGCCAGGGCGCCGGAGGCGCCCTGCGCCGCCGCGCAGCAGATGCAGCTGCCTCGGGGGTGGTTTTTGTAGACACGCCGGACGATTTGGAGATGGCGGTATTGCTGCGCGGGGCGTCGGTGCACGGCCAACTGGCCGTGCACCGCGCCGGCATCAAATACAAACTCTTGAATGCCCTGCAAACCCAGGCGCCAATAGTGGGGAATGAAGACTTGGTGGCAGGGACGGGCGCCGAAGGCTTGGTGCGTTTGTGGGCGGAACCACGGACGTTGGCAGCCGGTCAAAAAGCCTTGGCCGAGGCGCTTCACACGCCGCTGTCTGCCCAAGAGATAGAGGAGCGTGCCCACTACATATCGGTACATTCTGCCCAGGCACTGGCCGATAACCTGGCGCTTGGCCTTGCCGGAAGATGGAAAGCGTAACAAAAGGTTCCCGCCGAAAAAGAATTCCCTTTCAGTAAAGCCCCTAACCAAAGCGATTTCCCGGGTTATGCAACCGATTTAGGTTCCGTGTGCTCGTACCGTTTCGGACCCTCTGCCAGTCCTTGGCGCGAAGAAAATCGAGGGGGTTACAGCGTGCGTTGCACGGCTGCTTGGACGGTCCCGCCGGAACATTTGTAGGTGGGGTGGGGGAATTTCAAGAGCAGCGCATAGTCGTGGGTAGCCATCAAAACGGCCGTCCCTGAACGTCCAATTTCTTTCAGTAAGTGCATGATTTCCTCGCTGGTCCCCGGGTCCAGGTTGCCGGTGGGTTCGTCTGCCAAGAGCAATACGGGTTCGTTGAGCAAAGCCCGAGCGATAGCCACGCGCTGCTGTTCGCCTCCCGACAACTGGTGGGGGAATTTGTGGCCCTTGGTTCCGACGCCTACTTTGTGAAGGACTTCATCAATTTTTTTCTTGTTTTCCAGGGGGTCCAGGTGGCCTGTGGCCTCTAAAACAAATTGGAGGTTGTCGAATACGGATCGCTCGTACAACAATTGGAAATCTTGAAATACAATTCCCAACTTTCGGCGCAAAAATGGAATGTCGGATTCCTTCAATTGGGTCAAATCATAGCCCACCACATGCCCTTCTCCGGAAGAAAGGGGCAGATCTGCATACAACGTTCGCAACAAACTGGACTTGCCGGACCCCGTCTCCCCAATGAGATAAGCGAACTCCCCTGGCTTGAGCTCTATGTTTACATTGCTTAAAACCAGGTTTTTAGCCTGATAAATGGAGGCATTTTTCAGCAGAAGGGGGGAGGGAGAAGACACGGTGGTATGATTTTGGAAGGACTTACAACAAAAGAAAGGAATTTTTAGGTGCTTTGGTATCTTTGAGCAAATGATGGGGAAACAACTTTTCATCGGGACCTTGCTGCTCGCCTTCGGGATGGGGTTGGCAATCCCGGCAGCCGGCCAACAATCCACCTGGGAGCAATCTCCCCAGCGCCACTACGAAGAAGCAAGACGTCTTTACGACGAAGGGCTCTACGCTGCGGCGTCAGACGGGTTTGAACGCACCCTCCAATTGATGGGGGACGAGCGCAATGACTTAACGGAACAGTCTTCCTATTTCCGGGCCATGTCCGCTGTCAAGCTGATGAATCGAAATGCAGAGGATTTGGTTTCGGTTTTTTTGGCGGATTACCCTACCAGTGCCCGTCGCAAAGAGGCGATATTGGAAACAACCGAGTATTTTTTCAACCGGAAGAAGTACAAAGAAGCCCGGATTTGGTTGCAACGGTTGGACGGAATGGCTCTAAACCAAGAGGAACGAGGCGATTACAAGTTTAAATTGGGGTACAGCAGCATGATGACCCAGGATACCAAATCGGCTCAGCTCCACTTCAAAGAAATCAAAGACGGGAAGTCCTCGATGGCTCCGTCGGCCAAGTACTATTACGGTCATTTGGCGTATTTGGACAGCAACTACGTCACGGCTATTCAGAATCTGTCGGCATTGCGCCAAGATCCCCAATTCGGGCCGGTGGTGCCCTATTACCTTGCCCAGATGTACTACCAAACGGGAGACGACACAGCGCTTTTTCGATTGGGCAAAGATTTGTTGGGAAATGCCACAGCCAAACGCGCACCGGAAATTGCCAAGTTGGTCGGGCAGAGCCTCTACCGCCAAAAACGGTATGCCGAAGCGATTCCTTACCTGGTGTTACACCGAGACCAAGGCGGAAAGATGCGGCCCGAAGACCATTACCAACTGGGCGTTGTGTACCACGCCACAGGGAAAATGCGGGAGGCCATGGATGCCTTGAACAAAATGGCCGCCGGGAAGTCTGCGGTATCCCAGGCGGGGTATTATTTGTTGGGCGACGCATACCTGAAAGAGGGGATGAACCAAGAAGCGCTCAGTGCGTTCAAAGCGGCCAGCGATATGGAGTACGACCTCCGCTTGCAAGAAGAGGCCTTTTACCATTATGCCGTGTTGACGTATTCAACCGTCAGTCCTTTCTCCAAACCCATCGAAGCGTTTCAGCAATTTTTAGCGAAATACCCCCAATCGGAGTACAAGCGGGAGGCGAATGCGTACTTGGCGAATTTGTACACCACGTCACGGGACTACGCCCGCGCTTTGGAAGCCATTCAAGCCACTGGCATGGCGAGCATGGCCATGCGCGAAGCCTACCAAAAAGTCTCCTATTTTTTGGGCGTCGAAGCCTATAACGTGGCCCAATGGACCCAAGCAGGAGACTATTTTCGCATGAGCCTGGATTATCCTTTGGAATCCCGCTATGTTGCTCTTGCCCATTTTTGGCTGGGCGAATTGGCTTTTCGGGCCGACGATCCCCAGGAGTCGTTATCGGAATTTGAAAAGTTCTTGAAAGTCCCCGGGAGCTATACGTTGTCGGAATTGCCCATCGCCTTGTACAACAAAGCCTATTGCTTATTTGCACTGGCCAAGTACGAAGCCGCTTCCACGGCTTTTCGGCTCTTCTTGGACTCCAAGGATGCCGACGCCCGCCGCAAATCCGATGCCACCGTGCGCGTTGCAGACGCCTACTTCATGCAAGGTCGTTACAGCCAAGCAGAGGAGTTTTACCGCCAATACATCGGTCAGAAAAATCCGGATGCCGACTATGCGTCCTTTCAACGTGCGTTGAGCTTGGGACTTCAGGGCAAGCAGAACGAGAAATTGACCGTCCTGAATGGCATGGCATCGACGTATCCCAAAAGCAAAATGCTCCAAGATGTTGATTTTGAGCGGGCCTCCACCTTGCTGCGCCTGGACAAAAACGACGAAGCTGCGGCCGCTTTTGTCGCATTTGCCGAAAAATATCCCCAGGCCTCCCAGGCGCGTCGGGCTCAAATCAATGCGGCCTTGGCCTATCGGAACAAAGGGGATTTGAACCAAGCCGCCATTCTGCTGAAAAGTGTAGCCGATAAAAATCCCGGCACTTCGGAAGCGCGTGAAGCCCTTTCGCAAGCGCGAAGCGTATACGACGATCTGGGTCGATTGGAAGAGTATTTGGATTGGGTAGGAGGGGTTGCCCAATCGGGCGTTTCCGTCAATTCCTTGGATTCATTGGCTTACACCAGTGCGTACGAAAAATTCGCATCTGGAAAAACGGCTGAGGGTTTGGCCGCGTTTCAGGCCTATATCCGCCGCTATCCTCAAGGGTCATTTGTCTTGCAGGCACAGCATTACCGCGGGGAATCGGCCCGGGCATTGGGCAAGTGGGACGAAGCCTTGACGGCTTACCGGGCAGTCACCGATCTGCCCCGATCAACCTACTCCGAGAATGCCTACCGGTGGTTGGGCACCCGGGCACTGATCGACAAGAATTATGCAGAAAGCCGATTGGCCTTTGAGAAGTTGCTTACCCTCAGCGAAAAGCCCGAGGATTTTCGGCGAGCCAACGAAGGACTCATGCGGTGTGCCACAGGACTGAAACAGTATGCCACGTCGGTACAATTTGCGGAAGCGGTTCTGGCGGACGACAAGCATGCTCCCGAAGTTCGCAGCGAGGCTTATGTAATCAAAGCGCGGGGTTTGTTGGCTCAAGGAGATTCAGCCGCGGCCCGTGGTGCATTTGACCAAGTGGTGCTGCGTACCCGAGGCGGGTTCCAAGCAGAAGGGTTTTATTACCAAGCGCTTTTCTTGGCGCGCTCCAAAGACTATGCGGGGAGCAACGAATCCATCTTTGCCTTGATTGACAACCATCCCGGCGAGTCGAATTGGCGCCACAAAGGCTTGTTGCTTTTGGCGGAAAATTACTGGGGCCTGAACGACCGGTTCCAGGCGCAGTACACGCTGGATTTCTTGCTGGAAGATTCTCCGTCGGAAGAAATCAAAGCAAAAGCAGAATTAATCAAAGCACTGGTGTCTTCAACACCGGAAATGACTAGTGATCCACAATCCGCGAAGTAAGATGAAAATACGATTGATTTTGAGTGGAGTTGCGGTATTGGCTGCAACGGTCGCCTGGTCTCAGCCGACCGGTGGTACTATGGGCGGAGTGGATATTTTGGTGGTAGACAAGTACAAAGCCAAGGTGCGGGAGGCCGTCAAGATTACCGGTCAGCCCGAGGTGAAAGACACCACCGTTAAGCCGCTTCCGGTGTCCATTCGGGTGCGTCCCCGATTTGTGGTCCCCAAAGTACAGCTAGAGCCAATAGCCCCATTGTCCATTGGCAAAACAAGGCTGGAGCGGATGCCCAAGAATTACATCCGCATGGGAGTCGGAAATTACGGCTCCCCCGAAGTCGCATTGGCTGTCGGGGCGGGTCGTACCACCAATGCGTCATGGGCATTGAAAGCATCGCACCAAAGCACGGTTGCAGGGGTTCCGCAAGAGACCCGGGTGTTTCGCGACAACGCTTCGCAAGACAATCGCCTCCAAGCTCGGTGGGTGCAAAATGTGGGCAGTGTACGAATGTCCATGGGACTGGAAGGGCAAAGCCAGATGGTATCTTTTTATGGGGTGCCTTTGGATTCGGCTCTCAATTTGGCAGATACCGCCAACCGGGCACCGCAGCGGTGGATGCATTCGGGAGGGGGGCAGTGGAACATTGAACCCCTGCGTACCAACCGCCGGTCGGTTTTTTATGGCGTTCAAACCGAGTACCGGTTTTTGTACGACGCCGTGGGCAGTGCGCAAGAACACCGTGCGCGCCTCGCTGCAGACTTCCGCAAGCCCGTGGGCAATGTGGAGCTCTTGC
>JACCDW010844465.1_pt1 | contig 10900 bp, 4 predicted proteins | sample 7449781 | NCBI WGS metagenome assembly JACCDW01 (sample SAMN15323449, study PRJNA562643) | freshwater metagenome | isolation source: river surface water | place: USA:Blue River Watershed | collected 2017-08-18
AGGTCGAAGGCGACGATGTGCAGGTGCTTCGCAATCGATGGCGCGCCATGCATCGCGCGCAGGTAGCCGGGGTGGCCCTGGATGAGGGCCGGCGGTATCAGTGCCTCGTGCAGCAGGCGCTGCTCGCCTTAGGTATCGGCGACGATTTTTTCGAGCAGCCGTGCCCGCCGCAGCACGCCGGCTTCGATCTGCCGCCAGTCATGCCCGCCGCGGATCAGCGGGGACAGGTCGACCGACCACGGCCGTTGCGGGCCATCCTGGTCGGCATAGATGTTGTAGGTGATGCCGTTGTCGCGGATCTGACGTTCGAGCTCACGCTTGCGGCGATCCATATCGGCCAGTCCGCCGTCGGCTTGCTGGAAGAAGCTGGCCCAGTCACCGGCAAGCGCCTGACCGGGCGTCGAAGGACTGTCCTGCGCGCGCAGTTCGTCGTAATGGCCGGCGCTGGCCGGTCGCGCAATGCGGGCTACCTCCGAGACCACGGATGGCGGAGCAGGTTCTCCTTCAGCAGTGTTCTCTTTCTTGTCCACGGTCGGTTGTTATCAGTATCGCCTCAGGTCCAGCGTCAGCGGCATCTCGCGGCTGACGGTCGCCTCGCTGTCGGGCACCACCGCCGGCAAGTCGCCCGGCGTGTGGCCCATGCGGAAGAAGCGCGCCAGTCGACGGCTCTCCGCCTCATAGGCGTTGACCGGGAAAGTATCATAGTTACGGCCCCCGGGATGCGCGACATGATACTGGCAGCCCCCGATGGAACGCTTCATCCATGTGTCGATCACGTCGAACACCAGCGGCGCATGCACACCGATGGACGGATGCAGGCTCGACGGCGGGTTCCAGGCCTTGTAGCGCACGCCGGCCACATACTCGCCGGCGGTGCCGGTCGGCTGCAGCGGCAATTGCACGCCATTGCAGGCGATTGCATAGCGGCTCTGGTTCATGCCGGTCACGCGGACTTCAATACGCTCCAGTGATGAATCGACATAGCGCACGGTGCCGCCGGGCGCGCCTTCCTCGCCCATCACGTGCCAGGGCTCGAGCGCATTACGCAGCGTCAGCGCCATGCCCATGCTCTGCAGCTTGCCGATCAGCGGGAAGCGGAACTCGAAGTGCGGCGCAAACCAGTCGGCGCTGAAGGCAAAGCCGGCCAGGTTCATCTCGGCGATCACATCATCGAAATCCTGCTTCACAAAGGTCGACAGCATGAAGCGGTCATGCAGCTCGGTGCCCCAGCGGGTCACCGGCGCAAGATAGGTCTGTTCCCAGAAGCGTGCGATCAGTGCGCGCAGCAGCAGTTGCTGCACGATGCTCATCCGTGCATGCGGCGGCATTTCGAAGGCGCGCAATTCCAGCAGGCCGAGGCGGCCGGTGCTGCTGTCGGGCGAATACAGCTTGTCGATACAGAACTCGCTGCGATGGGTGTTGCCGGTGACGTCGATCAGGATATTGCGCAGCGTGCGGTCCACCAGCCACGGTGGCATGTCCTGCCCGTGCTTGCGGCGGTTCGCATGGATCTGCTTGAGCGCGATCTCGAGTTCGTAGACTTGGTCATTGCGCGCCTCGTCGACGCGCGGCGCCTGCGAGGTCGGGCCGATGAACATGCCGCTGAACAGATAAGACAGGCTGGGATGGTTGTGCCAGTACAGAATCAGGCTGGCGAGCAGCTCGGGTTTGCGCAGGAAGGGGCTGTCGGCTGGCGTCGCGCCGCCCATCACGAAATGGTTGCCGCCGCCGGTGCCGGTGTGCTTGCCATCGGTCATGAACTTCTCGGCCGACAGCCGCGTCTCGAACGCAGCCTGGTACAGGAACTCGGTGTGCTGCACGACTTCCTGCCAGTGATGCGCCGGATGGATGTTGACTTCGATGACGCCCGGGTCCGGTGTCACCTGCAGCAGCTTCAGGCGCGGGTCGCGCGGCGGCGCATAGCCTTCGAGCACGATCTTCACCCGCAGCTCCCCGGCCGTGGCCTCGACCGCGGCCAGCAAGTCGAGGTAGTCCTCCAGATGCGCCAGCGGTGGCATGAACACGTAAAGCGCGCCCGACTGTCCGCCATGCTCGCGCTCGGCCTTCGGGCCATTGGCACGCATCGGGTCGCGTGTTTCCACGCACAAGGCCGTGCGCGTGATCCAGTGCGCGGACTCGAAGCGATCCGGATGGCGCTCCGGATGGCGATCCGGATGCCGATTGGTGATGTCGGTCACGTTGGCCGTTGCCAGCCGCCCCGGCACGACCGTGCCGCGCGCGGCCATGCCGTGGCCGAAACCGGCGCGGTCATTCGCTGCTGCCTTCGCCACCGATGCGCCATCCTGGCGGTATTGTTCACGATAGCGGGCCTGCGATGGCAAAGGCTCGCGCGGCGTGAACGGGTCTTGTTCGATCAGGTAGGGATAGTCCGTCTTCGTCACCCAGGGCAGCGAGTCCAGCGGCAGCCGCAAGCCCATCGGGGAATCGCCGGGCAGCAGGTACAGGCGTTCATCACGGAAGAACCAGGGCCCCGTCGTCCACCGGTTGCCCGACAGCGCAGGGCTGTCGGACTGCAGTGGCTGCAGGGGCAGCACGTAGCCGATCACGGTATCCAGCTTTTGCCGGAACACGCGGCGCAGGCGCACGCGCTCCATTTCATCGTCGAGCCGCGAATCGAAGGGATCGACGTTCACCGGCAGCCGCGATTCGCGCCACAGGTAATACATCGTGTCTTCGTAGCCGGGTTGGATGAAGTCATCGCTCAGCTGCAGCTTCGTTGCCAGCGTGTTGATGAAGCGTTGCGCATCATCGGCGGTATACCGGGTCGGATCGCGCTCGTCGGCGAACAAGGCCGGGTTGTGCCAGATCGGCTGGCCATCTTCGCGCCAGTAGATCGACAAGGCCCAGCGCGGCAGCTGCTCGCCCGGGTACCACTTGCCCTGCCCGAAATGCAGGAAGCCATTTGCGCCGTACTCCTCGCGCAGCTTGTGCACCAGCTCGGTCGCATAGCCACGCTTGGTCGGGCCCAGCGCATCGGTATTCCACTCCGGCGCGTCGCGCCCGTTGGCAGCGACGAAGGTCGGCTCGCCGCCCATGGTAAGTCGCACATCGCCTGCAGCCAGCCTGGCGTCGACCGCTTCGCCCAGCGCCAGCACTTGTTGCCATTGCGCGTCGGTGTAAGGCTTGGTGACGCGTGGCGATTCATGGATGCGCGTCACCGTCATGTGATGGCTGAATTCGACTTTGCACTTGTCGACGCCGCCTTCGATGGGGGCGGCGCTCGACGGGTCTGGCGAGCAGGCTAGCGGTATGTGGCCTTCCCCGGCCAGCAGGCCCGAGGTCGGATCGAACCCTATCCAGCCGGCGCCCGGCAGGTAGACCTCGCACCAGGCATGCAGGTCGGTGAAGTCGACGGCGGTACCGGACGGGCCATCGAGCGCCTTCACGTCCGGCGTCAGTTGTATCAGGTAGCCCGACACGAAGCGCGCCGCGAGCCCAAGATGACGCAGCAACTGCACCAGCAGCCAGCCGCTGTCGCGGCAGGAGCCGCTTTGCAGGCCCAGTGTCTGTTCCGGCGTTTGCACGCCGGGCTCCATGCGCACCAGGTAGCGGATGTCTTCCTGCAGTTGCCGGTTCAGGTTGACGAGAAAATCAATGGTGCGTGCCTTGCTGCGATCGATGCGGTCCAGATAGCGTTGCAGCAGCGGTCCGGCCGGCGCGGCATGCAGGTAGGGCGCCAGTTCTTTTTGAAGCAGCGGGCTGTATTCGAGCGGATAGTGCTCGGCATTCGGTTCAAGGAAGAAGTCGAAGGGGTTGAACACGGCCATCTCGGCCACCACGTCGACCGTCACCTTGAACTCGGTCGTCTTCTCGGGGAACACCAGTCGCGCCTGGTAGTTCGCGAACGGGTCTTGCTGCCAGTTGATGAAGTGGTTCGCCGGCTCGACCTTCAGTGCATACGACAGGATGCGGCCGCGGAAGTGCGGCGCGGGGCGCAGCCGTATCACCTGCGGGCCGAGTTCGACCGGGCGGTCGTAGACGTAATGGGTGACGTGATTGAGGGCGACGTGGATGGACATGTTAAAAAATGGCTATCGGGATCGGTCGCCTGTGCTGCATCACGCGCACTGCAAAGGTGCGGCGCAGCGCTGCAGCCGGCGCGGAACGAGCGCAGAACGAGCGTAGAACGGTTGCCGCTTGCAGGCTTTGCACGAACTTGATGCCGCAGGATGGTGCGCGCAGGCTTTGATAATCACATAGCACTTTGCATGCCCGCCTCAGCCCAGCATCAGCCCAGCATCAGCCCACCTCAGCCCGTCATCAGCGCCACATCGCCGCCCGCGGCACTGAGGTTGACGGTCAGGGTCTGCTCGCAGCAGAAGCGCGGCAGGTAATACGGCCCGCCGGCCTTGGGGCCGGTGCCGGACAGACCTTCGCCGCCGAAGGGTTGCACGCCGACCACGGCGCCGGTCATGCCCCGGTTGACGTACACATTGCCGACGCGCGCGGCGTCGGCCAGTGCCTGCGCGCGGCTGTCAATGCGGGTATGGATGCCCAGCGTGAGGCCATAGCCGAGCGCATTCACTTGCTGCACCACATCCAGCGGATCGCCGGACCAGCGCACGACTTGCAGTACCGGCCCGAAGATCTCCTCACGCACATCGGCGATACGGGCGGTGAGGCGCAGCTGCGGCGCCATCAGGTGGCTCACCGTAGCGTCGGCCACCGGCGTGACCGATGCCACCATTGATGAGCGGCTGGCCAGCGCCGCCAGCTGGCACTGCAGCTTTGCATGAGCGTCGGCATCGATCACGGGACCGAGGTCAGTGTGCCAGTCTTCTGCCGGGCCGGCGCGCAGTTCGGCGATGGCGCCAGCCAGCATGGCAATCAGCCGGTCGGCCACGGCCTCGTGCACGCACAGCACGCGCAGCGACGAACAACGCTGGCCGGCGCTACGGTACACCGATTGAATCACGGCATCGACCACCTGTTCGGGCAGCGCGGTGGAATCGACCAGCATCGCGTTGATGCCGCCGGTCTCGGCAATCAGCGGCACGATGGGGCCATCCTTCATGGCCAGCGCGCGCTGTATGGCTTTCGCGACCTCGGTCGAGCCGGTGAAGGCCACGCCGGCAATGGCCGGATGCGCGACCAGCGCAGCGCCTGTGACGCCATCACCGACCAGCACCTGCAGCACGCCTTCCGGCAGGCCGGCGGCGCGCAGCAAATCGCTCATCATCAGCGCAATGCGCGGGGTCTGCTCGGCGGGCTTGGCGACCACGGTGTTGCCGGTCACCAGCGCCGCAGCGACCTGGCCGGTGAAGATCGCCAGCGGAAAATTCCATGGACTGATGCAGGCCCAGGTGCCGCGCGCGCGCAGCTGCAAGGTGTTGGCTTCACCGGTGGGGCCGGGCAGCGCGCGCGGCATCATCAGCCGCTCGGCTTCGGCGGCGTAATAGCGCAGGAAGTCGATGGCTTCGCGTACTTCCGCAACCGCATCGTTCCAGGTCTTCGAGCCTTCGCGTACCAGCGCCGCGGAAAACAGCGGCAGGCGTTCTTGCAGCCGTTCGGCCGCATCGCACATCAGGTGCATGCGATCGACGACATCGGTGGTGCTCCAGCGAGTGAACGCAGCATCGGCCGCTTGCATCGCGGCCTGCACGGCATCACGCACAGCATGTGCGTCGGTCGTCGCCATGGCCTGTACCTCGGCCTGCGGCAGCTGCAACTGCGCCATCGCGCGTTCCAGCGTCGCCCGCATTTCGGGCACGGCCAGGTCCAGACCTTCGCTGTTGCGACGGGCGGGACGGTAGAGATCGCGTGGCAGCGGCAGTGCTGTCTCCTTGCTTACACGCAGGGGCGTGTGCAGTAGTTCTGCCAGCGGCACGTGCTCGTCATGCAGTTGGTGCACGAACGAGGAATTGGCGCCGTTCTCCAGCAAGCGTCGCACGAGATAGGCCAGCAAGTCGCGCTGCGGGCCGACGGGCGCGTAGACGCGGCAGCGCAGCGCAGGGTCATGCAAGGCAGGGTCGTGCAAGGCCTGGGCCCGCAAGACCTCGCGGTAGATGCCTTCGCCCATGCCATGCAGCCGTCCCAGTTCATAGCGGCGACCCTGTCCCAGCTGCACGATGGCAGCGATGGTGGCGGCATTGTGGGTGGCCAGCTGTGGGTAGATCACATCGGGGGCATCGAGCAGGGCCTTCGCGCAGGCGAGGTAGCTGAGGTCGGTGTGATGCTTGTGCGTGAATACCGGGTAATGCGGCAGGCCCAGTTCCTGCGCCCGCTTGATCTCGGCATCCCAGTACGCGCCTTTGACCAGACGACACATCAGCCGTACCCGGTAATGGCGCGCCAGGCCGATCACATGCTCGACCAGCGGCAGCGCGCGGGTCTGGTAAGCCTGCAGCGCGAGGCCAAAGCCCTGCCAGCTCGCATGGTGGCGGGCGATGCGCGCGAGCAGCGCCTCGAAGATTTCGAGCGACAGCTCGAGCCTGTCGCTTTCCTCGGCATCGATGGTCAGGTGCAGGCCGGCGGCGGCGGCCTGCTCGCACAGCGTCCAGACGCGCGGCAGCAGTTCATCCATCACACGCGCCTGCTGCAGCGCTTCATAGCGCGGGTGCAGCGCAGACAGCTTGACCGAGATGCCATCGCCCTCGCTGGCCGCGTGGCCGGCAGCATGAATGCCTCGCTGCATGCTTTCTTGCCGCAACATCGCCAGCGCCTTCTGGTAATCCTGCAGGTGGCGCTGCGCATCGCTGGCATTGCGTGCGCCTTCGCCCAGCATGTCGAAGCTGAACGACAGCGATGCCTGTGCCTGGCGCAGCACGCGGGCGCGCGCCAGCGCCTCCGGCATGTCTTCGGCCAGCACGAACTGACGGCCCAGCAGCTGCACGGCGCGCAGGGCCGTGGCGACGACGGCGCGTGCGCCGAGGCGGGTCAGCAGATGGTCTTTGCCGGTCAACAGCTTCTGAGACAGCGACAGGGCGCCAGACGACAGGCGCGCCAATGCCGATGCGGAGTAAGCGTGCCGGGCTTCGTCGCCCGTGCCCTCGGGTTCGTGCGCTGCTACCGGCGCAGCGTCATGGGCCAGGTGGGTCAGCTGGTCGGCGGTGAGCGCCATCGCCGTCTCGACATCCGGCACGCGCAGCAATGCCTCGGCCAGTCGCATCAGGGCCTTGCCTTCTTCGCTGGTCAGCGGGTATTCATGCAGCAGGGTCTCCATGGCCCAGAACGGCGGCGGATGATCGCGCACGGCGCTGATCCAGGGGCTGGCACGGTGTGCCACCGGGTCCCAGGCAAGCGCATCGCCGACAGCACGCAAGGCCAGTGCGGCGACGTCGGCCTCGGGCCGGTACGGGGAGGGGAGGCGGGACTTGGTTTGCATGGCGCAACTCCTCGTCACTGCATCAGTGGGGCGCAGCATTCCTGCTGCCGGTCGACGTCAGACGGTCGTCGCTGCCAACAGTTGCATCAGTTCAGCCATGTCGACCGGATGGCTGAACAGGTAACCCTGGAATGCGTGACAGCCATTGAGTTCGAGGAAGTCGCGCTGTGCCGCGGTCTCGACGCCTTCGGCAATCACGGCGATGTCCAGGCTGTTGCTGAGTGCGATCACGGCATGCACGATAGCCGCATCATGCGGCTCATTGGGCAGATCGCGCACGAAGACCTGATCGATCTTGATCTGGTCGAACGGCAGTTTTTTCAGGTACGCAAGGCAGGAGTAGCCAGTGCCGAAATCGTCGAGCGAGAAGCTGACGCCGATTTCATGCAAGGCCGCCATCTTCTGTGCGATGTCGTCGATGTCGCGTGCGAAAATGGATTCGGTCAGCTCCAGCTTCAGGCGACCGGGAGGGGCGCCGGTCATTTGCAGCAGGTCGCGCACTTCGGCGGCGAAGGCCGGCTGCAGGAATTGTCGCGGGCTCACGTTGACGGCGACGACCAGATGCCGCGTCGCCGGATCGCGCGCCAGTTCGACCAGCGTATTGCAGGCTTCGCGCAAGACCCAGCGGCCCAGCTCGACGATGAAGTTGCTTTCTTCGGCCAGCGGGATGAAGCGCACCGGCGATACCAGTCCCAGTTCCGGATGCTGCCAGCGTAGCAGCGCTTCAGCGCCGAAGATGCTGCCATCGAGGTGGCATTGCGGCTGGTAGACCAGTTTGAGCTGGTTGCGGTGGATGCACTGGCGCAGGTCCGCCTCGAAGGCCGAGCGCTCCAGCAGTGCTGCCTGCAGCGCGGCGTCGAAGAATCGCACCAGGTTGCCACCCTCGGATTTGGCGCGGTACATCGCGGAGTCTGCCTGTCCGATCAGGGCGTCGAGGCTGATGTGTTCTTCCCTGAACAGCGTGACGCCGATACTGGCGCCGCCATGGAATTCATGCTCGCCCATATGGAAGGGCGGGAAGAAGGCACTCAATACCTTGTCCGCAATCGTGGCCACTTGTTGTGCGGCCTCATCGCGCCGCGTGCCGAGGTTCTGCACCAGAATCACGAATTCGTCACCACCGATACGCGCCACCGTGTCGCCAGTGCGCAGGCTTTGCTTCATGCGCTGGGCGACCTGGACCAGCATCTGGTCGCCAACACTGTGTCCCCACAAGTCATTGACCGGCTTGAAACCATCGAGGTCGATGAACATCAGCGCGCCATAGTGCAGGCTGCGTTCGGCTGCTGACATGGCCTGATGCATCCGGTCCGCCAACAGTTTGCGATTGGCCAGTCCGGTCAGCGGGTCGTAATAGGCGAGGTACTCGATGCGCGCCTCGCTCTCCTTGCGTTCGGTGATGTCGGAGTTCACCCCCAGCATGCGTACCTTGCCGGGCCGGGTTCCGTCGCGCAGGGCGATGCCGCGTGCGAGCAGCCATTTCCAGCTGCCGTCCTTGCAGCGTATCCGGTATTCCTGAACGAATTCCGGCGTCTGGCCATCGAGGTGCAGCTGTACCGCATCGAGCACGCGTTGCTTGTCGTCCGGATGCACCAGTTCGCCCCAGACCCGGATATGGGGCGGGATATCCTCGTCCGTATAGCCGAGCATGGATTTCCAGCGATGGCTGTAGAAGACATGGTCGGATTCCATGTCCCAGTCCCACAAGCCATCACCGGTGCCTTCGATCGCGAAACGCCAGCGTTGTTCGCTCTCGCGCAGTGCCGCTTCGGCCTCAGCGCGCGATGCCTGTTCGGCCTGCAGCGCGCTGCGCACGTTCTCCACTTCCGAGATCATGTCATTGCGGGCAGGAACACGATGGGCGCCGTACAGCGTCGTCATCGCCAGCGACAACTTGCGACCGGTGCGCCGGCCCAGCTGTATGCTGGCACCGACGGCCACCAGCAATAGCGTCAGCGTCCACAGCGCCGTTTCGATGTGCTTGCGATAGAACACAGCGACGGGAATGCCGACCGTGACCTGCCAGTGCGAGACTTCCGACGCACTGCGCCAGGTCTTGACCTGGCCAGACTCGGGCGCGCCTTGCGGGTGCTGTGCCAGCAGGGCGCCGGTGCCATCGCGCACGCTGACTTGCCACTCCGGCGGCAGGTGCAGGTTGTCGAGCAAATTCTGTATCCAGTGGATGTCGATCGTGTTGAGCAGCAAATGCCTGACCTGAGTGTCGCGCACCACGGGCACGGCGACGGCCACGATGTTGGTCCGGGTGGAAGTTGCAAGGACAACGTCGCCCACAGCCGGTTCGCCATGCGCGACGGCATAGGGGGCGGCTGCGAAGCCTTTGGGCGTCGGCAGCCGCGGCGGCACGGGCTGGCCGAGCGGAATGCCGGTGTTAAACAGGATGCGGAGTTCCGGGTCGGTCAACACGACCGAGCCGCCGAAATTCTTGCGGAATACCTGCGATTGCTGGTAGAGGCGCGGCAGGTCAAGCGGGTCGGCGTCGGCCGATTCAGCCAGCAGTGTCAGGCTGGCGATGCGGGAACGCAGGTTGTTGTCGAGCGCAACGCGCAAGTTGGTCGCGACCTGCGAGGCACGCTTTTGCGATGCGCTGTTGACGTCGAATACGCGCACAGCAGACACATAAATGGCCGCCAGTATCAGCGGGACCACGCACCACAAAATGCTGCGCGTGACCAGTTTGCTCAAGCTTGTAGGCATGCTTTAAGCCCTTTCGGGCCAGGTGCAGACGATGGTGGGTGATGCAGGCAGGGGTGTCTGATAATCGGTAGTGTTGTGTCGATTTTAATGGCTGTCCCGATAAATTGTTGATGTAAATCTACGACTTAATTGCTCTTGCTCAATTTTGTAAGCGTCGCCCGATCGCGTTGAACCCATCGCGCTCAACATTAGATTTGACCAAACGGAACAAGATGCCTCGGTGGGACCTTCGGCCATAATGAGGACTTCGCCGGATGACGAGCCTGAACGATGACTGGACCTGCACGCCACCTGAACCCAGCGGATTCCGCTATTGCGCCTGTTCCAGGCGCCGACCCCGCGTCGGCCGTCCCGGCCAGCACGGCAAACGTCGCACCGCGCACCGATCCGGGCTGGCTGGCGGCCCACTGGATGCCTTACACCGGTAATCGCGAATTCCAATCCAACCCGCGCATGGTGACGGCGGCCGACGGTGCCTGGCTGATCGATGCCGATGGCCGGCGCGTTTTCGATGGCTTGTCCGGGCTGTGGACGACCGGCCTGGGCCATTGCCGCCGGGAACTGGTCGACGCCGTCAGCCGCCAGATCGCGACGCTCGATATCTCGCCCAGCTTCCAGTTCGGCCATCCGCTGTCCTTTGCGTTGGCCAATCGCATGCACGATTTCCTGCCGGCCGGACTCGACCATGTGTTCTTCACCAACTCCGGCTCGGAAGCGGCCGATACCGCGCTGAAGATGGCGCGCGCCTACTGGCGCCTGCGTGGCAAGGGATCGAAGACCCGCTTCATCGGCCGCGAGAAGGGCTACCACGGCGTCAACTTCGGCGGCGGATCGGTCGGC
>JACCDW010646640.1_pt1 | contig 10898 bp, 9 predicted proteins | sample 7449781 | NCBI WGS metagenome assembly JACCDW01 (sample SAMN15323449, study PRJNA562643) | freshwater metagenome | isolation source: river surface water | place: USA:Blue River Watershed | collected 2017-08-18
AAATTTCTCCTTCAAGATGCATGGCCATGTAGCGGTACTCAAGTCCGAGCTGCCTCATGCGGTCGTACGACAGGCCATACGCATGAAGTCGCTTGGCTTCATCGAGCATGCCAGCATCAAGCCGCGCAACAAGTCGCTTGTAGATTCTCTCCTTCAGTATGTCGTTTGGAAAATCGAGGTATACGTACTCGACATCATATTTGGATTCACGTGAGAGCGGGGGAACCTGACCGAGCTCAGTTGCAATCTCGATTGCGCGAATGATACGCACTGGATTAAAGAGGTCTACTTCCTCATACCGGCGCGCATCTATGTCATGCAGCTTGTTCTGCAACTCGTCGAGCGAAAGTTTTTCAAGTTCTGCTCGCAATACGGGGTTGGGTGCGACTTCTGGCAATTGCATTCCGTTCACTAGTGCATCGATATAAAATCCCGTACCTCCGCAGATAATCGGCGTCTTTCCTTTTTGCAAAATACTCTCAATCGCTTGTGCGCCGAGTATGACAAACTGGTCCACTGCAAATGTGTCTTTCGGATCCGCAACGTCCAAGAGGTGATGGGGAACACCTTTCATCTCCTCAGCTGTAATCTTGCCGGAACCGATATCGAGTCCTCTGTACACTTGTCTCGAGTCAGCGGAAATAACCTCGCCGTTTTGAGCCAGTGCAATCTCAACGGCCTTGTCGCTTTTGCCTGTTGCCGTAGGGCCGCAGACTACTATCAGTTTTGGTTTCATATAATGTGTGCCGAGGGAGGGAATCGAACCCTCACATCTTGCGATACACGATTTTGAGTCGTGCGCGTCTACCAATTCCGCCACCCCGGCATGTGTGACCAGTCTAAACCAAAAGGGGGAATAGTTCAATCTAATAAAAAGGGGCGAACGTCTACCAGTCTGCATCTGCAAGCTGGGGTTCGATTTCCTTGATCTGGATGTGCTCTGCGCTAACCGGATCATATTCGTAGATCTTCACGAATGCCTTGTTCGCGTCAAGCTGAGTTTCTGTTGGAAGTTCGAGCTCATACGAAAAGATGGGTACTGGAACGCCTGTTGTCTTGTCAAAATACATGTATGTCATGTGGCCAAGCATAATGACACATTTTAAATTAAACACAAGTATTGAAATACCACAGGTCTTGTTGTCTGGCGAACATCTGTGCAGGATTCCACAAGACACTACTATGCATTTTTGCTACAATGCAACTCATGAATGATACACAAGACAAGGGTATAATTGCTGACTCGCCTTTTTACAGCAATGCTATTTTCTTTATAGAAATAGACAAGGTAAAGCCGAACCCGTTCCAGCCAAGACGGGACTTTGATCAGGATAGGCTGCTCGAGCTGGCAGAATCAATCCGTATGTACGGAATCCTGCAGCCAATCGTGGTGACCCGAAAGGAGGTCGTGAAGCCAGACGGTGGACTTGCAACCGAGTACGAGTTGATTGCTGGTGAGCGAAGATTGCGCGCATCCAAGCTTGCAGGACTCCGAGAGCTTCCGGCTATCATCAGGGCAAAGGAGGATGACGATCGAGTAAAGCTCGAACTTGCGATTATTGAGAACCTCCAGCGAGAGGATATTTCTCCGGTGGACAAGGCACGCGCGTTCAAGCAGCTTGCGGACAAGTTCAACCTGACGCACGGCGACATTGCCAAGAAGGTGGGTAAGTCTCGCGAGTACGTATCAAACAGCATTCGAGTTCTTGGGCTTCCAGAGGAGATGCTCGTTGCGATTTCAGAAGGAAAGATTACCGAGGGACACTCACGACCGCTCCTGATGCTTTCTGACAGGCCGGAGGAACAGAACGTTCTGTTCAAGGACATCATGCTGCGAAAGCTGACGGTGCGAGACGCCGAGAAGATCTCACGAAAGATCGCGACTGACCGAGTGCGCAAGCTCGACCTGCTTCCGGACCCTGAGCTGCTCGAGATCGAGCACGAGATCGGAACGCTTCTGGGAACACGTGTGAACATCGCCAAGAAGGAGGAGGGAGGACGAATCCAGATCGACTACTTCAATCAGGAGGATCTCAAGAATATCGTGGATCTCCTGCTGAAGAGACAGGCAGTGAACGCTGCGGCGTCTATGCCAGCAGCTGCGCCTTCACCAGTTGCCGCCGCAGCGCCAACTCCTGCAGTCTCTTACGCAGGCGAGGCAGCTTCGCCGACCATTGCTGGTGCACTAACTCATTCTGACAGTACTGCGCTCGTCGTAGATAATCTTGACCTACCGTCAGTCGCTTCAATGTCACCTGAGGTTGCGCAGCTTGTAGCCGAGTCTACGCCCGCACCCATGACGCCTGCCCAAGCGGTCCAGGAGTTCACCGAGGACAAGTTCGCCGACCAGCAGATCACCATCGATACGCCAAGCTACGGCGACAGTGATGATGAGGACCTGTACTCGATGAAGAGCTTCAGTTTGTAAAATAAAAGCCGCGGCACTGGTCGCGGCTTTTTAGTTTTGTCTTACAATCCAGACATGATTGAACCTTGTCCACCTTTGTCTCGTTTCGTTTCGGCTGATTTTCATAATGAATCTGCGATCTGTCTCTGGAGTAATCTTTTCATAACCCAGTTGGTGTATTTTGTGCGTATCAAACACATATATAAAGGAATCGTCATATCCATAGACAAACATGACGTGACTAAGCATTCCTCCAAAACCGGCAGACAGGTCAATGCCGCATGCGACACCAGAATCTATACATGACTCTATCTGAGACATTGCATCTTTAAATTTCATCGGCTTGAAAAACAGCATCGAGAGAATGAAATCAAAAAATGAATACAGTGTCTTTGAGTTGACTTCGATTGTTAGTTTGAGTGACTTGAAATATGAGACCGCATGAACGAAACCGTACATTCCTGCCGTAATGCTTGGATGAAGCTTGTACCCGAAAATCCTTTTCTCCCTTATCTGTTCAGGATTGCCGACGGATGCGTTATGAAGGTCAGGTCGATAATAGGTGAGGCAGTAATACAAAAAATCACGTCCGCATTGGTTGGGGAGAGACTTTCCGTCAAACTTTTCACGCTCGAAAAATCCGAACATTTGTAGGTCCAAAGGAAGATGATGACTTACTTCTTGCATGCTTATTTCTTCTTAAATCCACCCCTCCGTCCAACCTTCTTCTCCTCCGCGAAGATCTCGAGTGCGCGCTTGAGATCCACGGTATACACATCGTCCGTCTTGAGTGAGCGGAAGTCGCTTTCGTGCACGACGTAGGGACCGAAACGTCCGTTATTGGCAGAGATGGGCTCTCCGGTCTTAGGATGATTGCCGAGTACTCGTGGTAGGCTCAGGAACTTGAGCGCGTCCTTGAGGTCGATCGTCTCGATAGCGACGTTCTTCGGGATGGTGGCTCGCTTGGGCTTCTTGTTCTCCTTGGTCTTCTCTCCGACCTGAACATACGGTCCGAATCGTCCGGTCAGAAGGTATATGGGCTCGCCAGTTTCAGGATATGTTCCAAGCGGCTCGTCCTTCTTGATCTCGGTTCCGTTGATCATCAGCGCACCGTCACAATCTGGGTATCGCTCGCATGACACGAACTTTCCTCCGCGCCCTAGTTTGATCTCCATTCCTGCGCCACACTTCGGACACTTGAAGTCGCTCTTGCCGAGCGTCGTTGCCTTGTCGAGCTTCTCCTTCGAGTCGACTTCCTTTTTGAACACTGTATAAAAATCCTTTAGAGTCTTCCTGTACTCCTTTGTTCCTTCTGCAATCTCGTCGAGCTGGTTTTCCATGTCAGCAGTAAAGGTGTCGCCGATGTATGTTGCGAAGTTGTCCTCGAGGAATGAGGATACGACGTCACCTGTGTCGCTTGGTACAAGAGCCTTGCCTTCCTTGGTTACGTACTCGCGATCAAGAAGTGTCTTGATGATTGAGGCGTATGTCGAAGGACGACCGATTCCGCGCTTCTCAAGCTCCTTAACGAGTCCCGCTTCCGAGTATCGTCCTGGCGGCTGCGTCTCTCGTTTCTCGTCCTTGATCTCGACAAGCTTTACGTCCTGACCCTCTGCAACTTCAGGAAGGGTAACCTCCTCGTTCTTGGCCTTGGGATCGATGAGTAGCCATCCGTCCTTCATGATGATCTGTCCGTTTGATACGAAATTGGGAATGGATTTTGACTCGATGTTGAATGAGATCTTGGTCCGCATGATCTGCGCGTCGATCATCTGCGACGCAATGGTTCGTCTCCAGATTAAATCATAGAGTCGCTTCTGCTCATCGGTCATGCCCTTGGACTGCGAAGACATGTTGGTCGGTCGGATTGCCTCGTGGGCCTCCTGCGCGTTCTTGGACTTCTTGCCGAATGCGCGTGACTGAATGTACGACGCGCCGAATTCTTTCGTAACATACTTCTGGATTTCTGAAACTGCCTGGGCAGAGAGGTTGGCGCTGTCCGTTCGCATGTAGGTAATGTGTCCGGCCTCGTAGAGCTTCTGCGCAAGCATCATCGTTCGCGACGGTGAGTATCCCAGGCGCGTGCTGGCAGCCTGCTGTAGGGTAGAGGTGGTGAACGGCGGCTTGGGTGCTCGCTTGGCCTGTGTCTTCTTTACGTCGACGATTGACCAGTCCTCCTTGTCGGCCTTTTCCAAAATGGTCTTGACCTCCTTCTCGTCTCGGGGCTCGACCTCGCATACGGCTGGGATCTTGTTCTTTTTGAGATCGTCGAACACGGCGTCGATAGTCCAATAGGTCTCGGGTACGAATGCTCGGATCTGGCGCTCTCGCTCCATGATGATCCGCAGTGCAGGGGACTGCACTCGTCCAGCCGAAAGTCCGTAGCGAACCTTCTTCCAGATGATTCCTGAAAGGTCGTATCCTACAAGTCGGTCGAGCACGCGACGTGCCTCCTGCGCCTGCTTGAGATTGTCGTCGATGTGTCGCGGATGCGTAACCGCGTTCTGGATCGCGTCCTTGGTAATCTCGTGGAAGACGACGCGCTTCGGGTTCTTGAGCTTGAGAACCTCCTTGAGGTGCCATGCGATAGCCTCTCCCTCTCGGTCGGGGTCAGTCGCGAGCAATACCTCGTCTGCATTTTTGACCAGCGACTTGATTCCGCTGATTACCTTTTCTTTTCCTGGCGACACCTCGTAATGCGGAACAAAGCCCTTCTCGATATCGATGGCCTTCTTGTTCGACTTTGGGAGATCCCGGATGTGACCGATCGATGCGACTACCTTGTAGCTACCGATATCCTTCAGATATTTCTCGATGGTTTTTGCCTTTGCGGGAGACTCTACAATCAAAAGTTTGTATGACATGAATTCAATTAATACTATATATGTGTGTGTTTGGCAAATGACGACTTTGAAAAAGATTGGAAATTAAGTGATACTATTTATATATGAAAGAAGAAGTATTCTGTTCGTACGATCCGCAATGGGTTGAAAAATACGACAATGAGTCTCGGGATATTCGAACTGTACTAGGTGATGTGGTTTTGGATATTCAGCATATCGGAAGTACGTCGATCCCGGGCCTCTCGGCAAAGCCTATTATTGATATGGCTGTACTTGTAGATTCAATTGAAGACGATTCCCAATATGTAGAAAAACTATCAAACATAGGATATGAACATATGCCCAATCTATCGTCGGTGGAGCGCATCTTCTTCAGAAAAGGGAATCCTGTTGAGTATCACTTATCAGTTGCGTGCCCACTGCATACTTTCTGGGACAGGAATATTAAATTCAGGGATTATCTACGAGCGCATCCTGATGCAACAAAAGAATATGAGAACTTGAAGAGGAATAATCTTGCAGAGACTCCGGAGAGTGATTTTGCAGATTTGTCACTAAGCAATACGTACAATCAGGGTAAAGGAGAATTTGTGCAGAATATTTTGAGATTAGCCAAATAATCTACTTTTTTAAACTGTTACCTCTGCGTTTGCAGAGTCTTGCCGAAGCCGTTTGTACATTTAGCATAGCATGTTCGACTAAAATTTCAATAAAGAATTTATAAAACCACATACGCTCCATCAACTCGCTTTATGGCATTCTCAATCTCTAGGCTCAGTAGTATCTGTATGATTTCAGGCACAGGCAGCCGATCCTGGCAGTACTCAATGATTTGCTGTGTTATTGAGTGCCCGTCAGCAATCGCTGCTAATACAATTTTCTCATGCTCGCTTGGAACATATTCTGCAACAGGCTCGCCCGCATACTCAAACCCCAACAACTCACACACGTCCTGCGGTCTCGTATATATGTATGCGCCCTGGCGGATGAGGTCGTTGGATCCTTTGGAGTAGGGAGAATAAATCGAGTTGGGAACGACGAGCGAGTCGCGATTGTAATCTGTCGCCATGCGCGCGGTGATCAGGGTGCCGGACTTCTCGCGCGCCTCGGCAACGATGACGAGATCCGCAATGCCGACCATGATGCGGTTGCGGGCAGGGAACATCCAGGTCAACGCGTGGCAGTGCGACTCGTACTCGCTGATGAGCGCGCCGCCGCACGCGAGGATGTGATGGGCAAGCGCGTGATGGCGGCGCGGATACAGAACGCTGTCGTCCAGCCCGCAGCCCAGTACCGCCATGGTATGCAGGCCGTACTTGATCGCGCACTCATGCGCGTGCGAGTCGATGCCGAGCGCCAGTCCTGAGACAATCGATACCGGGTGTCCGGCAAGCGCTCGGCATATCTCATCCACGACCTGCCTGGCATACTGCGAGCACCTGCGGGATCCGACAATCGTGACCAGCTTGTGTCCGCGAGGCGGCAGCGTTCCTCTTATATAGAGTATGTCCGGAGGGTGGGGCGTGTGGGACAGCTTCCCGAGTATCCGCCCATCGTCCAAAATGCGTATTTCATGGCTCATTTACTCACCATACAAAAGTTGATATGATGACCTGATAAAGAAATAATCATGTTAGACATCAAATTCATTCGCGAGAACAAGGACCTAATCAAGATGGGTGCCGCCAAGAAGCACCTGGCCTTTGATGTTGAGACTCTTCTTGTTGTGGACGACAGGAGACGAGCGCTTCTTGCAACCGTAGAGGAAAAGCGGGCAAAGCAGAACGAGGTGGGACAGAGGATTCCGACCGCGACTCCTGAGGAGCGCAGCGCACTACTTGCCGAGATGACTACCCTCAAGGAGACTCTCCAGAAAGAAGAGGAGGAACTGCGGGCCGTCATGCTTGAGTGGCGAGATCTTATGCTTCAGGTGCCAAACCTTCCCGACATGTCAGTTCCTGAAGGAAAGGACGACAGCGAGAACGTAGAGGTGCGAACATGGGGAACTATTCCTCAGTTTGCCTTCGAGCCAAAGAGTCACATCGATCTTATGACCGCGCTCGACCTTGCGGACTTTGAGCGTGGAACCAAGATCGCGGGATTCCGCGGATACATTCTCAAGAACGAGGGCGCACTCCTGCAGCAGGCCGTTCTCAGCTTCGCACTCAACCACATGGTCAAGAAGGGATTTACTCCGATGAGTGTGCCGTCACTGGTACGAAAGGAGACTCTGATGGGAACAGGATATCTCCCACAGGGTGAGGACGACCTCTACAAGACACAGGACGAGGATTATCTTGCAGGAACAGGCGAGGTTTCAACCATGTCATATTATAGTGACGAGATACTGGACAAGGCGCAACTGCCGATCAAGTTTATCGCGTACTCACCGTGCTTCAGGCGAGAGGCGGGAAGCCACGGCAAGCAGACCAAAGGTTTGTACCGCGTACACGAGTTCTTCAAGCTCGAGCAGGTCGTTTTGTGCGAGGCAAGCCATGCCGAGTCTGTCAGACTACACGAGGAGCTTACGCAGAACGCGGAGGAAATCCTGCAGGCACTCAACCTGCCATACCACGTAGTCGTAAACTGCGGAGGAGACCTCGGGCTAGGACAGGTCAAGAAGTACGACATCGAAGCGTGGATTCCATCCGAGAAGCGATATGGTGAGACACACTCTTCGTCATATTTTCATGACTTCCAGACACGACGACTCAACATTCGCTACAACGATACGGACGGCAAGCGACGACTCGTTCACTCTTTGAACAACACGGCCGTTGCGGTTCCTCGAATTCTGATCCAGATCATCGAGAACAACCAGCAGGCAGACGGAAGCATTGTCATTCCTGAGGTACTCCGACCATACATGGGCGGTATCGATCGAATCACTCCGAAAGTAAAGAACTCATAATATGTCGAACCAACGATATATTTCCGACACGCTGAAACAAAAAAAGAAAAAGGTGAGGAAAGTGAAGGCGTATCTGATTCTTTTGGCATGCGTGCTTTTGCTCACGGGACTGGTATTCCTGATGCGCATGCAGTCCATCCAGATCACCGACGTGACCATCGCGGGGAACAGCTTCGTTCCGACAGAGGAGATTGAGAAGAAGAAGGACGCGGTTCTTGGCTCATACTTCCTCTTCGTCATCCCAAAGAGCAATATTTTTATTTTTCCAAAAGGTGAGCTGATTTCTGACATCAAGGAGAATCCTGCGGTAATCAATGTGAGTATCGACAAAAAATTCCTTCGCGGTATGAGTATTGCTGTTACTGAGCAAGAGAAGGAGGCAATCTACTGCAACTCGCTTGAGCGAACCGAATGCTTTTACATAAACAAGGACGGATACCTGTATTCCAAGGTCGAGGGTGGGGTCGCACTGGATCAGGAGATTATCATCTATCTAGAAGGCGAGCAGAAGAAGATTACAGAGTTTGTCTTTGACAGTGCCCTGTATTCGAACGTGGTCAGCTTCATCAAGGCATCGGCGCGCTACGGTATGCCTGTCTCGAGTGTCTACATGAAGTCCGATGGACAGATCGAGTTCAATACACAGGTCTCCGCGCGTTTCATCACCTCACGCTATGACGACCTCGAGAAGGACTTCGCAAACCTGATTGCTCTCTTTGACAAGGAGGTACTCACCAAGGAGCAGCTTGGTGGTATCGACTACATTGATCTGCGATTTGGGAATAAAGTCTTCTATAAAAACAGAACGCCCTGATATAATAAACCCATGAATCTCTTCATGGTCGTTCCGTATTATCTTGCATGGCACTATTCTCGCGGTCTTGCGCAGTGGACTCGCAATCTCTTTAACTTCCTCTCCTTTGAATTCCACTTTTTCTCGGTAACAGAACTCTTGCGAACATTATTCGCGCCATTCCAGCGCCTCAAGGAGCGATACGGAAGCAACCCAATGGATGTTGAGGCAATCCTTTCGTCCCTCCTGGTAAACCTGATCATGCGGGTAGTCGGTCTGGTCGTGCGTTCCGTCATTTTGATAATCGCTGCGCTCGTGATAACCATCACATTCGTGCTCGTGCTAGCATTACTTGCTCTGTGGATCGTACTACCGCTCGTGCTCGTAGGTCTTGTCGTGCTCGGTATCGGGTATCTCATAAACTTTAAATCGTAATATGAACTACACCGACCTGCACAAGCACATACGTGACGTCGAGCCCGCGCTCATCCTGGACAAGGCACTTTCTCCCAACACCCGAAGAATCCTTCGTAAGACATTTTTCATTCTGCTCGTTATCGTGCTCATCACCGATCTGTTGCTCATGCAGTACACTTTGCAATTCCGCGGGATACTCCTGCTCCTTTTGTGCGGGTTTATAGCCATGCACCTGCTCGAGGCCATGTATCGCTCATACTATTTCAACAAGATCCAGATCGACATCCGCGTGCTCAAGATCCTCGATACCATCAAGAGTAAGAAAGACATGACCGCGGTGTTCCTTGCGCATGAGATGGGACAGTATGTCATGTTTCGACTCGGGTTCAGTCCGCGTGAGATTGCAGACTTTCTCAAGAGCAAAAAGGACATCGTAACCGTTCAGGAATTTGAGATCGTTGAGAACGAAGATAGCGAGGTGACGTTTACGGAGTTCGGGTTCTCGCTGCTGCATTTCGATTCTGACCTTTTGCAGACACTGCGCAGGAAGGGCGTGACTGCGGCGGACTTCAAGCAGACCTTGGAGTGGGTATCGCGCATGGACAAGAAGGTGCGCGAGCAGGAGAGATGGTGGCTACTGGAGAATCTGCTGCGCATTCCGTCGATCGGCAAGAACCTCTCGTTCGGCCAGGTGTATCACCTGGATCGATACGGTCATCTGATCATGAACGACACCTCATACGTGCAGTTGGGCGAGAAGTGGAGAATCTACACCTCGAGCGTCAACAAGATTGAGTCTGTTTTGTCCAAGGCTATGGGTGCGAATATCCTCCTTACCGCAAAGGAGTCATATATATGTATGGACGCAATCGCCTCGCTCGGGAAGGAGATTCTGCAGGGAACCGTTCTGCCAAGCGTCGAGAACAAGCGCATCTACGTTCTGGATGCGAACATCCTGATCTCATCATATGAGGAAAAGACCGAGTTCGAGACGATGTTTCAAACGGTGCTCATGCAGGCTGCGTCTGCCGGTAACGTGATTCTGGTTATTCCGAACCTGCCGGACTTTGTAGAGAATACGCACTCACTCGGGACGGACGTGAAGGACCTGCTAGCCGAGGTGTTGCGTTCCAGCAACCTGCAAGTAATCGCGACTTCAAGCGAGCATTCATTCCATGAGGTTCTGGAGACGGACCTTGATCTGATGTCCGGTTTTGAAAAGGTGCACCTTGATGAGTTCGACGAGTTTCAGGCAATTTCTTTGTTGCAGGATGAAGTCCTGTATGCAGAAAGCAGGGAAGGCGTATTCTTCACGTACCAGGCGATTAAGAGAATCGTAGAAAGTGCCGACAGATATTTCAGCGATACGTCTCTTTCTGATAAGTGTGTTGATATCTTGTACGAAGTGATCCCTGCGCTCAAGAAGCGTGGAGGATCGGTGGTAACTCAGGCAGATGTTGATGAGCTTATTACTTCTAAGACCGGAATTTCACTCGGTAAGATTTCCAGGGACGAGTCTTCAAAGCT
>JACCDW010716004.1_pt1 | contig 10898 bp, 15 predicted proteins | sample 7449781 | NCBI WGS metagenome assembly JACCDW01 (sample SAMN15323449, study PRJNA562643) | freshwater metagenome | isolation source: river surface water | place: USA:Blue River Watershed | collected 2017-08-18
CAACCCAGCAAATACAAGATTTGGAAGTTTTTATACCGACAATGACGGTACTAGAATATCATCGTGGAATGGTTCTGGCGAACCTTTGTTATTAAACTCACCAACTGGATACTTTACAGTTAGCACTAATGGCTCAGAACGGATGCGTATTAACTCTAGTGGTGCTGTGTTAATTAACAGAACAACACAAGTCAACTCCGAGAGATTTGCGATTACTGGCAATACAAGTAGTCAATGTATGTCGCTTACAAGCCCAACTACTTCTGGTTACGATATGTGTAACATGATTAACGGTAATGGACAGGTTGGTGTTATTTCTACAAGCGGTACTTCTACATCATACACAACCAGTTCAGATTATCGTTTGAAAGAAAATATTGTACCAATGACTGGTGCATTGGCTCAGGTAGCACTACTTAAACCATGCACATATACATGGAAAGTAGATGGTTCTGCTGGTCAAGGATTTATTGCACATGAACTTCAAGAAGTCGTACCTGATTGTGTAACTGGCGAGAAAGACGCTGTAGAAACCTACATCGATGAAGATGGTAACGAGCAAACAAAACCTAAATATCAAGGTGTTGATACATCATTCTTAGTTGCCACATTAACTGCTGCAATCCAAGAACTAAAAGCAGAAGTAGATTCCTTAAAAGCCCAACTTAATAATACTAATTAAATATCATGGCAGACATCGATCCAGTAGAATACGGCAAGTTAGTTCAAGCTGTTGAGAACTTAGAATCCAAAGTAAGTACAATGGAGTACGACATCAAGAAACTAGTAGCAATGGCTGAAAGGTCTAAAGGATCTTTGTGGGCTATCATGGGAGCTGCCTCTGTCTTTGGTGGTTTTGTAACTTGGATGGCTGACTTGGTATTTAAGAAATGAGTAGACCACATTCCGTAGGTAAGACCCTAACTCCTAATACAGTGACAACAATGTTTACTGTACCAACTAGGAATATCGCTAGATGGAGTTTATTGTATGCCTATAACGGTACATCCTCTGCTAAGAACTTCAGAGCATGGTGGTATGACTCCTCAGAGAATGTGGAAATTCCTATTGTATACGATTATCCCCTAGCTGCAAAGTCGTTCTTAAAGTTCGATGGTTCTGATGTAATTTTAGATGAAGGCGATGAGATTCGGGTATTTATTGAATCTGGAGCTACTCAACCGGGATGTATTATTACCGTAGAATTAGAACAACGCAGTACAGTACAACAATTCTTATAGGAGCCGTAAATGCCACTCGCTAAAGGTAAGTCACAAAAAACAATCAGTAAGAATATTTCTAAATTAGCTAAAGAAGGCTATCCTCCTAAACAGAGAGTTGCTATTGCACTTAGTACTGCAGGAATGTCCAAAAAGCCAATGAAGCGCAGTGCTGGTAGAGGTCGCTAATGAAGCAAGGACTCTATGCCAATATCGCCGCTAAGCGTCGTCGTATTGCCGCAGGATCAGGCGAGAAGATGCGTAAGCCCGGCACTAAAGGCGCACCATCGGCTAAAGACTTCAGAGATGCCGCTAAAACGGCTAAGAAAGGTAAAAAATGAGTTTCTTTGTCGGAGTGTTGTTTTTCTGTGCTAATGGCGGATGCTACTTTATGAAGATTAATGACACTTTCGACAAGATTGAACAGTGCCAAGTTGCGGTGCGTCAATGGGATAAGTATGCTAGGGATAATGGTTTAGAAACTGAGTATACTTGCATGGAAATAACCTTAAAGAGTAATGTATAATGGTTAAGAAGGTATATCAGAACCCTGAAGGCGGTTTAAACGCCAAAGGAAGGGCTTATTTCAAGCGAACTGAGGGCGCTAACCTTAAACCCCCAGTTTCTGCAAAAGAGGCTCAAAAGTCCCCTAAAGCAGCCAAAAGGCGTAAGAGCTTCTGTGCAAGGATGAGTGGTGTTGCCGGTCCTATGAAGGACAGCAAAGGCAGACCTACCCGCAAAGCACTGGCTCTGAAGAAATGGGATTGTTAAGATTTTACTTGACAAAATAGTCAAACTATGATAGGATAACGCATGGCTTCGTATAATTATATCCAGCTCGTTAATGATGTCTTAATCCGCTTGCGTGAGCCAGAGGCTAGTTCTGTCTCGGACACTGCTTATGTAAAACTCATTGCTCGCTTTGTAAACGATTCTAAACGGATGGTTGAGGATTCTTATAACTGGAATGCTCTGACTGAGACGCTCTCAGCAACAACAACAGCTGATGTATTTAACTATGTCCTCGTAGGTTCAGGACAGAGATTTCGTGTTATTGATGTTTTAAACGACACCGATAACTGGTTTTTAACAAATGCTCCTACGGTCTGGATGGATCAACAATTTTTGCTGACAACAGCTCAAAAAGGCAGCCCACAATATTATAACTTTAATGGCACTAACAGCAACGGCGATACTCAAGTGGATTTATTTCCTATTCCAAATGGGACTTATAATCTTCGTTTTAACATTATAAAACCACAAGAGCCGCTAGTAAACAATGCTGATATTCTGTTAGTTCCTCACGAGCCAGTCATCTTAGGTGCATTGGCTAGGGCGCAAGCCGAGCGTGGTGAAGACGGCGGGGTACAGTCAGGTGAGACTTATTCGCTCTATCGTCAAAGTTTATCCGATGCGATTTCGTTAGAGTCAAATCGTTATATTGAAGAAACTCAATGGAACTGGGTCTAAATGGCTAGTCAGTTACAGACTGCTTCGATAGCAGCTCCCGGCTTTTACGGGTTAAATTTACAAGAGAGTAGTATTACTCTGTCTTCAGGCTTTGCTCTGAAGGCACAAAACTGTGTGATTGATAAATACGGTCGTATCGGCGCTAGGCGTGGATGGACTCCAATCAATACAACAGTTAATACGGATTTAACTTCATCAAAACCAGTAGAGTTTATTTTTGAAGTTGTTACTGGTGGCGGTACTGAAGTGCTTAGTGCTGGAAATGAAAAGTTATTTGTTGGCTCAACAACAATGACAACGAAGACAGTTCGTAATGCAGACAATAGCGGTAATGCTACTTACACGATTACTGCCAATAACTGGCAAGGAGCAGCACTGTCTTACGGTGATGTAAGTGATTTTCAGCCTCATGTGTATTTGGCTCAGGCTGGACATCCAATGTTAGTATGGCATGAGCTTCCTATTTCTGGTGGTGGTTTTAATGATCACGATAGTGGCACTTTTGGGTTTCAGCGGGTTGGCGACGACGCTAGATTGCCGTCCAATCACTCAACCTCTACATTCATGCCAAGTTGGGTCTTATCCGCTTACGGCAGGATTTGGTGTGGCGGCATCTCAGGCGATACCCAGACTGTCTATTTCAGTGACTTATTAGCCGGTACAGACTTTTTAAACGGTTCTGCTGGGTATTTAAACTTGCAAGAAGTTCTTCCTAACGGAGACCCAGTAGTAGCAGCTGCAGCACACAACGGATATATTATATTCTTTGGTAAGAAAAACACAGCAATTTATGCTAATCCGTTAGACACTGCATCCTTGACTTTAGTTGAGGTTATTGCTAATGTTGGCTGTATTGCTCGTGATTCGGTACAGAGCATGGGAACCGATGTGTTGTTTTTATCTGATGCTGGTGTGCGTAGTTTACAGCGAGTCATTCAAGAGAAGTCGCTCCCAATGCGAGACATCTCTAAGAATGTTCGTGATGAATTAATGTCAGCAGTTGGTTCAGAAACAGATTTAACTAAGATTAAAAGTATTTATTTTGAAAGAGATGCAATCTATCTCTTAACGCTGCCGACAACTAAATTTGTATACTGCTTTGATACTCGTGCTGCGCTGCAGGACGGAGCGATGCGGGTAACAATTTGGGATAGTTTAGAGCCAAAGGCTTTTGCAGTTACTCAAGATCGTAACTTGTTAATTGGCAAACCCGGCTATATCGGTAAGTATTTTGGACATTCCGATAATGGCACTGTGTATCGGATGCAGTATTTTACCAATTACTTTGACTTTGATGCTGCAACAGCGCTAAAGATTCTAAAGAAGATTGGTTGGGTATTAATCGGCGGCACAAATCAATCTGTGTCGATTAAATGGGGTTTTGACTACACTGAAGGCTATCAGGCTACGACTTATACCTTAGATACCGCAGTTGTGTATGAATACAATATTGGTGAATATAACATTGCTGAATATAGTTCTGGTATTGTTTTAGATCGGTTTGCAATTAATGCCGGCGGTCAAGGAACTGTAATGCAGTTAGGAATTGAAGCAGATATTAATGGCAATCCTTTGTCGATACAAAAGATTGATGTTGGAATTAAACGAGGAAAGACTTTAGTCTAAGGAAATAACATGGCAAATTATGTAAAAGCAACTAATTTTACAGCTAAAGATAGTTTACCGTCAGGTAATGCTGGTAAGATTATTAAAGGTGCAGAGATTGATACCGAATTTACCGCTATTGCTTCAGCAGTTGCATCTAAAGCAGATTTAAACAGTCCTGCCTTAACTGGTACTCCGACAGCCCCTACTGCCTCTGCTGGGACAAATACTACTCAAGTAGCTACTACTGCTTTTGTAAAAACAGCTTTAGACGGTGCATTTACCACAGGCATGATTATGATGTGGTCTGGAACTATTGCTACTATTCCTACTGGCTGGGTATTGTGTAACGGCTCTAACAGCACCCCTGATCTGCGTAACCGATTTGTTATTGGCGCACATAGTGATACTACTGGCGTAGCTTATACAACCGTTACTGGTAGTAACACACAAACTGGCGGAACAAAAGATGCCATTAATGTAAGTCATACACATACTGGCACAACTGCAAGTACTTCGTTGACTGGAAATGTAACTGGTATTTCAGAATCATTTGCGTCTGGTGGTGGTGCTGCTTCTGGTGTCTTTAGTAAAATTACTGGATATACTGTTGGATTAACCCCGGTTCAAAACGATTCTGGAGAAGGCGCTGGCTTTAGTATGGACGCATCGCATACTCATACATTTACCACCGATTCGGCTGGCTCTAGCGGCACTAATCAGAACTTGCCTCCGTACTATGCGTTGGCATTCATTATGAAGACCTAATGCCAAAGAGTCATGAACTAGCCTGTGATACATTAAATATCACAGAATTACAGAAACAGTTATTAGAGCATTATAACGAATTTGATAAGTATAATTATAGAAGAACTTTTAACAATTCGCCCCATGCTCAAATGACTGATATTTGGGCTAGATATAACGATATTAAACCGTTTGAGGAAAAAGGCGATTTAAAAGGATTTGAATCAGAACATGATTCGATTTGGTATCCAGTGATTGAAAAGATACCAGCAGTAAAAAAAGTTTGTTTTGATTTAATGTATGCTGTTGATGGAGAAAGACTAGGCGGTATTTTAATTACTAAGCTACCAGCCGGCGGAGTTATTACACGACATACTGACTCTGGATGGCACGCACAGTATTATGATAAGTTTTATGTGCCGGTCTTAAATGAAAAAGGTTCTGTCTTTTGTTTTGATGATGGAATCATTGAACCAGAATATGGACAAGCATGGTGGTTTGATAACTCAAATCCACACTGGGTAGAGAATAACAGCAAATCAGACAGAATTGCAATGATTGTATGTATTAGGACTGAAAAGTATAAGGATAAGAATGCACACCGTATCTGAACAGTTTAAACAACTTCAAGGAACATTTGAAATTGATTTAGGCACACAACATCATTTTTCTAGCGGTGTATACGCTAAACAGATGATGCTTCCTAAAGGATACTTTGCATTAAGTCACGCACATAACTATGATCATTTAAGTATTTTAGCAAGTGGTGAAGTTGTAATTAAAACAGATAATAAAGAAGAATATTACAAAGCACCGGCTTGTATAACTATTGAAAAAGGTGTACATCATTCTATCACTGCTTTAGAGGATGCTGTATGGTTTTGTATTCATGCGACTGAGGAAACAAGTCCGGATAAAATTGATGAAGTATTAATTATGAAAGAGGGAGTATAATATGCCTTGGGGAGCCGCCGCTGCCGCTGCAGCCACAATTGGTGGTGCTGTTATATCATCAAATGCAGCTAAATCTGCTGCACAGACTTCTGCGAATGCACAGCTAGAAGCATCTCGTCAAGCTGCTGAAGCACAACGATTTAGACCAGTAGGAATATCTACTCGTTTTGGTACATCAACATTTGAGATGGGACCAGACGGATATTTACAATCTGCTGGCTATACTGTATCTCCTGAAGTTCGTGCGATTCAAGATCGTTTATTGACTCAAGCAGGAGCCTACCGTCCTGAAATGATTGGCGAAATGGCGCAGCCGTTAGGTACGGCAGCTACTGGATTGTTTAATCTAGGTGGTCAATATCTTGCGACTTCTCCGGAAGCAGCTGCACAGCAATATATGCAGCAACAGCGTGGATTGTTACAACCCGGTAGAGAAAGAGCATTATCTACAATTCAGAGCCGCTTATTCGGCACTGGGCGTGGAGGTCTTGGCGTTCAAACTGGTACAGGAACTGCTCCTACTTCACCTGAATTACAAGCATATTATAATGCTTTAGCACAGCAAGAAGAACGCTTAGCTGCTCAAGCAGACCAATATGGTCGTGAGCGTACTTTGTTCGGTTCTCAGTTGTATGGTCGTGGTGCAGAACTATTAGGACAATTACCAACATTAACAACTCAAGGTTACGGTCCGTTGCAGACACAACTTGGTTTAGGCGCAGAGATCGAAAGACTTGGACAAACTCCATTAGACATCGGCGCACAGCTTGGCGGTCGTTCCGCTACAGCGGGAGCCAATGTTGGTCAAACACTTTTATCTGGAGGTTTAGGAGCTGCTAGAACTTTACAGGCTGCAAATCAGTATAGTGTTCCCGGATCGTTGTTGACTGGATTTGGTTCGCAACTAAGCGGATCAACACAGCAGAATCAACTAGGTAACTGGTTTAACAATCTAATGTACGGTGCAGAGAATGTCTATGGCGGAGCTGGTAGAGGAACTGTTCCTACAAGCATAACTGCAGACACATGGAGTTGGGGAGAATAATATGGCAGAAATCGTAAACGGGTTATTTGGGATTGACCCAGCAGCATTACAAGCCCAACAGCAAACAATGGATTATAACAAAGCATTTAAATATGCTCAGTTAAGCGCTCCGGAACAAGCTCAGTTTGGTGCATTTTTAGGGGGACAACAATTAGGTCGCACGGTTCCTGCTATGTTTGGTATTGAAGATCCTATGTTAGCTAAAGCGAATTTAGCAAAACGATTATCTTCACAGTTTGATATTACTAGCGAATCCGGATTGCGTCAATATGCTCAAGCATTAGCACAGAATGGCGCTCCTGATTTAGCTCAACTGGCAGTGCAACGAGCAGATCAATTACGCACAACAGGATTAGCTGCTCAGCAAACGGAAATGAATATGCAGCGTACTGAAGGAGAGATTGCTAGAACAAGGCAAACAGTCGAGCGTGAAGACAAATTGAGAGAAGCTCTAGCAGCCTTGCCAGAAAATGCAACAGAAGAACAATACTTGGCTGTGTTCCGTAAATTTGGTTCTCCTGACCAACAAGCTCGTGTGATTCAGGCTTCGATTGATCGTAAAGCTAAAATTGCTGCAGCACAAGCCGATGCTGGTAATGTAGGAACTGCCGGTGCAGTAGGTAAAACTGGTGCGTATCGGGATATTAATGGTGTTGTGTTTGGTCCTACAGAAATGAAAACAATTCGTCAGGAATTTAAAGGTGCTGAAGATTTATTAGATACTTTAAATAAAGTTACCGCAACTGATATTAAAAATGCTGAGTCTTTTGTAGATTGGACAACTAAGTCTTCTGAAGTTAAAAGTTTAGCTCAAACAAAAACATTGTCAGCACAAAGTAAAATTGCAGCGTCTCAATTGTTAGAGCAAATTAATAGTCTTCCTCCCGGCTCCGCATCCGATGCCGATATGAGAGCAGCCATGAAGAACTTTCCCGGCTATAGCGATCCTGTAGCATTACAAGATTGGGTAAATCAAACTAAAGCAAAACTACAGAGCCGTATTGGTCGTATTGCCGATCAGTTTGCATTTAAACCAGTTATAACCTCTACTGGTAATATTGATGTTAAAGCTAAGCCAACGGCTGGAGTTTCTACTTCAGATAATGATTTAATTAGTAAATATCTTACCCCGACAGCGCAGCAAGGAAAATAATGGCTACTTATGAACAAGTAATAACAGCTTTGCGTAATGCAGATGCTGCTGGTAATGTAGAAGATGCTAGACGACTTGCTCAAATTGCTCGATCTTTACAACAGCAGCCGGCAGCACAATCAGTTGTAAGACCAACCCAAACGGAATACACAGCAGAGCAAATGGCTCCTGCTACGCCTGAAGATGTAGGCTTTAGCGGTAATATGCCAACAGAAACAGCCAAGCGTGTTGATCAGATGTTCGGTGCTGGTTCTCCAATTGCACGATTTGCTAAAGGCGCTATCGTTGACCCATTACTAGGAATCAATCAGCTTTTGGCTGAAACTGGTGTCTTCGGCGAACGAGTTAAAACTGGTGCTAGAGAAGTAGTTAAGCAATATGAAAAATCAACACAAGAAGGAAGAGCTAGACAAGGAAGCGAAGGCTTTGACTTTGTTCAACTAGGTGGTGCTTTACTGAGTCCAGTTAACCGACTCGCTCCTGTTCCGTCGGCTCCAACTGCTGCCGGTAGAATTGCTGAAGGGGCTGCTGTCGGTACATTGTTTGGAGGTATTCAACCAGTAGTAGATGCTGATAACTATCTTGAAGAAAAATTTAAACAATTAGGTGCTGGAGCATTCTTTGGCGGTTTAATTTCTGGCGGTGTTGAAACAGCTGGTAAAGTTGGAAAAGTACTAAAAGATTTAGGTAAACCTCTTACCGAATCTGGTCGTGTTGAAGTATTGCGTGATTATCTCAAAGGATTAACTAAAGATAAGCAAGCTGAGATTGTCGCTTCGTTACGAGGCGCTGAAGAGATTGTTGCTGGTTCTCGCCCAACTGCTGCACAGGCAGTATCGGATATTCCAGAAGCTACAGCATTAGCAGCTTATCAGCGTAGCCTTGAGCGTGTTCCTCAGCGTGGTATTTCGGCACAATTTGCTGGTAGAGAAGCAGAACAAGAAGCTGCTCGTTTAGCACAGATTCGTGCGATTGGTGGTGATGACGCATCATTAGCTGCTGCAAGAGCGCAGCGTGAAGCCATAACAGCACCGTTGCGTGAAGACGCATTATCGCAAGCTAATTTAGCTGGCGACATTGGCGCACGATTAGAGCGTGAGATTGCATCTAAATATCAGAGCAAAGGACAAGCTCTCCGCACTGCTGGTATGTTAGAGACCGAAGGCGCTCAACAACAAGCATTATCTCGTCAGTTCTTCCCTGTTCCCGGCTTTCCTCGTGTATCGCCGTCGTTTAGTGAGAACTATCAGCGTGTTGTCGGTAACTTAGAAGGCGCTCAAACAGCTAGAAGCACTGCTGCTCAGCGTCAAGCAGAATTAGACTTTAAAAACTTCCAGTTACAAAGTTTATCGGATAATGGATTCTTTCCACTACGCACAACTGAGATTACCAATCAAATTGATACACTGTTGACTCGTCCCGGCGAAGCAAGAACTTCGGATTTAATTCGTCGTTCATTAAGCGAAATCCGTGATGAAATCCAGCGGTTTAGTAATCAAGATGGAATTATCAATTCCGCTGACTTGTATGGAATCCGTAAAAATCTAGGAAACATTCTGCGTAAGAATGCCGGCGAAACTGGTACTTTTGATGAGAAATTACTTAGCCGCTACAGCACCAATCTAAAGAGTTACATCGACAATGCTATCGAAGGCTCGATTGGCGGAACTAAAGAAGCTCCCGGTAGTTGGACTCGTTATTTGAAGACTTATGAACAAGCCTCAGAAAAGATTAATCAAATGGAGATTGGTCAAGCGCTAGAGCAGAAACTGCGTACTTCGTTAGGCGACAAAGAAAGAGCTGGTGTATTCGCTAATGCTGTTCAGAATGCTGCTCAAACAATTAAGACTTCAACTGGTCAGGCTAGATTCCAGAAGCTAGAACAAGTACTAAGTAAAGACCAAATTGTTTCAGTGAATAAGGTTCTTGCTGATGTTCAGCGTGATGCCAAAGCACAAGCACTGGCAGCTAAGTCTAATGTTGAGACGCTCGAAAGCGGTGCTGAATTACCTAACTTACTGAACCGTGCAGCTTTAATTACCAATGTGGTCTTAAAAGCTCTCAAGAAAGATGCTAATGAAGAGATCAATCGTATTGCTGCAGAAATGATGCTTGATCCTCGTAAACTAGCTGCCTTTATTGAGGGTGTTCCAAAGAATCAAACAAAGAAGATTGTATCGGCATTTATGACTCGATTGACTCCTGAAATGCGTGATGAGTTCTCACAATTCATGGCAATTAGAGCAGCAACGGAAGCATCAACACAACCTGAAATGGAGTAATCATGGATCCGTTAACAGCATTAGCGGCATTCGGTCCTTTAGTCGTTGATTTAGGCAAGTCCTTAATCGCAAGATTCGTCGCACCTGACGAGTTCAAACCAGCCACCATCGAGCAGTATACACAAATGCGTCAGGTTGATTTAGAAATGTTTAAGGCGATGAATGAGGCTGGGGGGTCTAACCCTTCCTATCCTTGGGTTGAGGCTGTAGTGCGGCTTATGCGCCCCTTTATAGCCCTCATTGTTCTTGGTACTTGGTGTTATATGGAAATTACAGGAGACGCTAGTGATACTGTTAGCAACTTTGCTTCTGCCGTTGGTTTTTATCTATTTGGTGACCGGACTCTCTTTTATGCCCGCAAAGGCTTAATTAAGTAATGGGATTCGCTTTAGGACAACGCTCTAGGGAGCGTCTAAAAGGTG
>JACCDW011103940.1_pt1 | contig 10896 bp, 12 predicted proteins | sample 7449781 | NCBI WGS metagenome assembly JACCDW01 (sample SAMN15323449, study PRJNA562643) | freshwater metagenome | isolation source: river surface water | place: USA:Blue River Watershed | collected 2017-08-18
GGAATATTTGTTTTATTCAAAAGAGTATGAAGCTCTTCAACTCCACCACTTAATCTAATTCCATTACCTAATACAAACAATGGTCTTTTCGCAGAATTAATTTTTTCAACAACTTCGCTAATAAGGTCATCTGAGATAGTAGGCTTTGATGGTTTTTTAAAACTTTCGAGTTTTTCTGGATCAATTTTTGCTGTTTGTACATCAAGTGGAATATCTAACCAAACAGGTCCTGGTCTTCCAGTTGTAGCTAAATGACATGCTTTTTCTAAATGAAGTCTGATTGTTTCAGGATTATTAACTTGCACTGCATACTTGGTCATGTTCTGCACAGTTTCAACAATGTTAAACTCTTGATCACCTAGTTGTCTTAAGTTTAACCTAGTGTAATTTGTAGTCATTGGTCTGTTCACCTGACCACTTATAACTATGACAGGAATAGAATCAAGCCAGCTACAAAGTGTGCCAGTTAAAGCATTAGTTCCACCTGGTCCTGAGGTAACAATACAAGCACCAAGTTTGTTATTAATTCTTGCATAACCCTCTGCAGCTAAAGCTGAAGCTTGTTCATGATGATTAGCAACAAAATTCACACCCTCAGCAGTTCCTAAAGAATCTAATAAGTGCATACAACCAGCTCCACATAAGGTGAAGATTGTATCTACTCCATATTCATCTCTTAAAAAATTAATTACATAATCTGATAGCTTCATAAGTTTCCTCTAATGCCCTTTTTATTATAGAGTAATCTTCTATTTTTTGAATTACTGGTTCGCAATCTTTAATCAATACCATGTTCAAACAACCAGTATTTTTCTTATCTGACTTGACGCATTCCATAAGATGATCAAAATCAAACCAACTTTTTTCTAGAGGACAGGTTTGAGTGAGTAAATTTTTTGCAATTTCGAAAGTTTTTGAATAAATGTGAGTACCAAATAAAATTTGACTAACTCTCAATGCTATCAAACAACCTACAACAACTGCATATCCATGAGACAGTTTGTAACTCGATGTAATTTCTAAAGCATGTCCAAAAGTATGGCCAAAGTTTAAAAATTTTCTTTCATGTTTGTCAAATTCATCGATCTCAAGAATTGATACTTTATATAGTAAACTTTGATAAATATGCTCTTTTAATGATTGCTTATTAAAAATCAAATCATTTATTTCAGAGCTCAAAATCTGATTTCTTAAAATATCAAACTTGAACAATTCACCTAAGCCACTACAATAGTTTTCTTGACTTAATCCTTGCAGAAATTCTTCACAAATTAAGATTTCTTTCGGAGGATAAAACGTGCCAAGAATATTTTTTCTTGAGCCATAATTTACAGATGTCTTTCCACCTACACAACTATCAATTTGTGAAAGCAATGTTGTTGGTGCTAGATAATACTCAATTCCTCTGCAATAAACTGAAGCACAAAAACCAACAGCATCTTGTAAAACACCACCACCAATTACCACCAATTTTGTTTGTGTATTGACTTTCTTCTCTATGAATTTATTAAAAATTGTTTCAAGACCATTCCAAGATTTTAAGTCCTCATTAGTATCAACAACAATAAGATCTCCAAAGCCAAATTCTGGAAAACTTTTTGCAACATTGCTGTCTACAACCGCCAAATGATAATCTTCACCAATAAGTTTGTAAATATCTTTTTTATCAACAAACTTCACACAATAGTCTATAATATTTGATTTAACATCTATTTGGCTGTACATGAATATCCTCCATCAATTACTATATTTTGACCAGATATATAAGAGTTTTCAACTGATAGAAAATAAACTAAACAAGCAATTTCATTGGGATTACCAAGTCTTCCTAAAGGTATTTTGCTTCTAATGTTTCGCAAATCATCTTCTGAATTATTTTGCTTTGTCATGTCAGTTAAAATAAAGCCAGGGGATACAGTGTTAGCTAAAATATTATAAGTCGCATACTCTGCAGTTATAGCTTTTGAAAGAGAATGTAATGCATTTTTGCTTGCACTATATGAAGACCTTCCAGGCTTTGCAAAATCAACCCATATGCTACCTACATTAACAACTCTTCCGTAATATTGTTTTTGCATGTGTGGTAAGCAATTTTTAAAAAGAGACAATGGAGAAAAATAATTAATCTGCATTGTCTCTAGATCATCTGCTTCTAGAATTGGTTTTATTCTGTTAATACCAGCATTATTAACAAGAATATCAATTTTGTCATAAGTAGCAGTGATAGGTTTAGACAAATCAAGTTCTTCACGGGTAGGAGCAATAACTTCGTGTCCATTTTTCGCAAAGACATCACAAATTTCTTTACCTATACCTCTTGACCCACCAGTGACTAATACTCTCAAAATTCTGATGCCGTTTTGTTAATACGTGACTGAATCATCTTAACTCTTTGTTCATCTTGATTGGCTAAATTTTGATAATATTCCATCTTATTTACAAGCCATTCGTATTCAAACATTTGTGCCTTGAACAAAGCTCTAGACAGATTCTTTAAAGTTATTGATGGATCAAAAATTGCATATCTTGTTTCAAACTTATCTAATAACTTTTCTGAATGAAGTTTTTTTAGAAAATCCAAAGAGTCAATAGATACTGCACCACCAATACAAGCTTTAGCGCCAAGCTTTTTAGTTCTTTCAAATACATCGTGAGCCATATTGTAAACTTCTTCAGAGTTTACGTGGTTTCTATCTGCACCCATTGAAGATACTAAATCAACTCTTCCAACAGTTACACCATAAAGAGCTGATGCCTTTGGGCTTGAAAGAATTTTATCAGCACCCAAAACAGCTGATACGGTTTCAATATTTACGTTTAATTGCAAAGAATTCACAACTTCTTCTGGCAAATTATTATTCACAGCTTGAATAAATTTAGTCAATCCGAATTCTGACTCAACCATTGGAGCTACAAGGCCTTTAACCCCAATAATCATAGAATCTTTTATATCTCTAATTGCTTCTGGACCACCAATTTTGAGAGTGACTTTAGTCTTAGCTTGATTACAAATTTCTTTCAATCTCAATACTTCATTGAAACTTGCGCCTTCGTCTTCGAAGCTAGTTTTAACTCCAACAAGACCATAATTTTCAACCAAGTCAGTTAAGATTCTTACGCACTCAAATTCTCTGTTGTTCATAATAATATTTTACCAAATGAAATTTTTCTTGTAATATTCGACTATTGGAATGATTTCTTTGTCAAAGACAGCAGTTGGTTCCCATCCAAGACTTCTCAACTTGTCATCGTTAAGCGCATATCGTAAATCTTGTCCTGGACGAGTTACTGATAAATCCAAATATTCTTCATAGTCTTTGTTTTGATGATTGAAATAAACATCTATAATTTTTTTAACAGTATCAATATTTGATTGCTCGAATCCGCCAGCAATGTTATATATTTGGTTTGTTTGACCTGACTCAATTATTTTGATGACACCTAAAGCGGTATCTTTAGCATGAAGCCAATTTCTAATGGGCGAGCCATTGTTGTGCAATGGAATTTTTCTTTTTAAACCAAGAAATTTACAGGACTTAGGAATCAATTTTTCAACATATTGTCCAATACCATAGTTATTTGTAGGGCGGATGATGTTGTAAGGAATATTGAAAGTCCTGGACCAAGCAGTAACAAGTTGGTCTGCTGCAGCTTTGGTTGCACTGTAAGGGTTTGATGGTTTTAGCAAATCTGATTCAAAATGCTCTCCATCAATAATATCTCCATAAACTTCATCAGTGCTGAAATGCAAGAAAACTGGAACAACATACCCTTCTTTTTGATAATTCTTAAGAAGTTCTAAAATATTGTGAACGCCATTAACATTCGAGTGCAGAAATATATCACTTTTTCTTATTGAATTATCAACGTGTGACTCTGCAGCTGTGTTTATAAAATAATCACAATCTACAAGACGTTTCAAGTTGCAAATATCTATTTTTTCAAATTTAAAGTTACTGTAACTTTTGAACTCATCTAAAAAACTAATATTTGATGCATATGTAAGGTTGTCAATGCCGTAAACGTACCAACCCTTTTCAAGGCATGCTCTTGTTACATAAGAACCAATAAAGCCAAGACATCCCGTTACATAAACTATTTTCATCTATTTATTTTACCTTGTAATGATCATATAAGTTATACAAATCAACATTATGGTACTTGTTTTGAGGGTATAATATTATAATATGGAAAGAAAATATCTCCCAACACTATCTGAACTCATTGACAGACTATCCATTATTCAACTTAAAGAAGTATTTATTTCAGAACATAAGACTGAATATGCAAAAGAAATAGCTGATATTGTTCACGACATTCAAGCACATTTAAATGAAAATAACACAGTAGTTGATGCTGAAGTTATCAGAGCTATTGTTGTTTTATCTCAAATGAATTTGCATATTTGGCATAATGAGTCTAACTATAGAAAAGGCATTAAAGAAGGCAATTCTCTTGAACTCACTCATGGTTTAAATGGAATCAGAAACACTGCCAAAAACAAGATTCAAGAAGTAGTCGGTGGCAGAAAGGATTATAAGATTGATTGTTTAGCTGCTGACTTCAAAGATTGGGAGATAAGCTGGTGAAAGTACTTTTAGTTTATAATCCTTGGAATCCAAGAAAGCCCAAAGAATCAAGTTATGTTATGAAGTTGAAAGGAAGTTTTGATGCTGCTTTTGGTGAAACTGCTGAACATACTTGTGAAGTCTTACACTTTGGACTCGAACCAGATTTGATTCGTGATAACGATGTTTTAAATGCAGAAATTCTCAAAAGAGATTTTGATATTTGTGTAGTTGCTGAAGAATTGCATTTTCATATTAAATTAGATACTGCTAAAAAGTTAGGCAAAAAACTTTTCTTGTGTTTATGGGATTGTTGGATTTCAATTGCATCTGTAGCATCAGTTAATTTTAGTCTTGCTTATAAAAATCCTAGAATTTGGGGAGAGCATTATCAGCCTAATTCGATGAAAGAACTTGCGGAACACTGCAATATTCTTTTATATGACTATGGCTACGGCGAGATGTTTCCAAATGTTTATAGCGTATTTAACTCTTTAGATACAAGAATTTTTTATCCAGGAAACCCAGAAGAAAAAAATATTGATGTGGGTCATAACGGCACAATTTATATTGAAGAAAGATTTCGATATGCTCAACTTTTTGCAAATAAAAATGTACATGTAAATTATACTGGTAGCAAGCTTATTAATGGAAGAGTTGTTAATGAATATGTATCAGATGCTGAGTATGCGCAAATATTTAGACAAACTAAAATCTCTCTCTGTTTTACTGATTCAATATTTGGAGTAAAGTGGAAACAGCGTAAAGGCAGAATTTCTGAATTAGCAGCTTGCCAATCTTTTATGTTAATGACAAACCCTGAGATTTTTACATTTAAAACAGGAAAATGGTTTGAAGAAGGTGTTCATTTTGATTCTATAAATGAACAAAATTGCGTCGATAAAATAAAATTCTATTTAGACAATCCAGAAAAAAGAGAAAACATGGCAAAACTTTTCCACGAAAGATGGCTTGAGTTTTGCAGTCCAACCGCTTACTGGAATCAAATTTTTAAATGGTCAAAAGACAAATAATGGAAAAAGTTTTAATCACTGGAGGAGCAGGCTACCTAGGCTCTATATTAACTGAAGTTCTATTATCTAAGGGATACAAAGTAACAGTGTTAGACAGTTTGGTATACAAGCAGTTATCACTAACCCAATTTTGTCATAATCAAAACTTTAATTTAGTGGTTGGTGACGTTCGTGATAGCCAGTTGCTTTCTGACCTTGTAGAAACACATGATACTATCATACCCTTGGCTGCAATTGTAGGAATGCCAGCTTGCAAGAAGGATCCAGAACTTACTGTTGCTATTAATTATTCTCAAATTGAAGATATTGTTCACTTTATTCACCCAAGTCAAAAGCTTTTAGTCCCCAATACCAATTCGCAGTATGGAAGTTCTGAAACCATCATTACTGAAGATAGTCCGTTCAATCCTCTTTCTTTATATGCGCAAACAAAATGTGATGCAGAAAAAGCTGTATTAGATTCTGGAAATGGAGTTTCTTTAAGATTAGCAACTGTATTTGGTGTCTCATATAGGCAAAGAATGGATCTTTTAGTTAATGATTTTGTTTACAGAGCTTTTACAGATGAATTTTTAGTATTATTTGAATCCCATTTTCTCCGAAACTATGTTCATGTTAGAGACGTAGCAAAGGCATTCATTCATCTTATTGAAAACTACGACACATTTAACAACAATGCTTATAATGTTGGTCTTACTTCAGCAAATATGTCAAAGTTGCAACTTGCTCATAAAATTAAAGAATATGTTCCAAACTTAGTAATTATAGAAGAACAGTTTAAAGAAGATTTTGATAAACGCAATTACGTTGTTTCAAACGAAAAACTTGAACGAACTGGATGGTCTTGTGACTATTCTTTAGACTTTGGGATTAAAGAGCTTATTCAAGCTTATAAAATGATTCACAACTTCAAAAATAAAGATTTTACAAATCTATAAAGTAATATAAATATAAAATTTTATATTTATATTACTTTATGCAAACTTACATATCGTTTAAATTAATCACTTGGAGAGGTAAAAAAAATGGCTTTAGTAAATACAAATGGGAATTGGGCTTTGGATGATTCTTTTTTGAAACAAAAAATGGAAGAAATTATACGAGAATTTGGAATTACAACTATTGTTGAAACTGGTGTTCATTACGGTCAATCAACTCTAGATTTTTCAAAAATGGTTGATAATGTAATTGCTATCGATATACTACCAGAATCAATTGATGAAGCAACAAAATTAGTAATTACAGAAAATAAAAGAGAAAATGTAAAATTTATTTGTGGAAACTCTCCAGATGTATTAAAGGAAATTAAAAATCAAATTGATGCATCAAAAACAATATTTTTTCTTGATGCACATTGGTGGGATATTTGGCCAATCAATGACGAAATTAGAAGTCTTGAAAAAAACAAGGGAATTATAATTGTTCATGATTTTCTTGTCCCTAATCGTCCAGATTTAGGCTTTGATACATATAAAGGACAACCATTTACATATGAATTCATTAAGGAATCATTAACAAATTGGTGTCCTGACCATGTGCTTGAATATAACACAAATGCCGATGGTTGCAGAAGAGGAGTGGGTTTTATTTACAGCAATAAAACTTCACCTGTCTCATCTGAACTCACAAATTAAAACTTGGATTTTAATATGTTTGAAAATAAAAAAGTTTTAATCACTGGTGGTGCTGGTATGGTTGGAAGGGCTTTGGCTTCTCTTTTAATTAATCAAGGAGCTGAGGTGACCGTTGTAGATTTACACAAGCCTAAAGATCTTGAAAGTGAAATAATATTTATCAGTAAAGATTTAAGATATTTCGATCTTTGCGAAGAGATTTGTAAAAACAAAGATTTTGTTTTTAATTTAATCGGAGTAAAGGGTTCTCCACAAGCTTGTGCTACTCAACCAGCTGATTTTATGGTTCCTATGCTTCAGTTTAATACAAATATGATGGAAGCTGCAAGAAGGGCTAATGTTCAATGGTACGTCTACACAAGTTCTGTCGGAGTTTATTCTCCAGCAGAAGTATTTTTTGAAGATGATGTCTGGAAAACATTTCCCTCGTCAAATGATAGATTTGCTGGCTGGGCTAAAAGAATGGGAGAACTTCAAGCCGAAGCTTATTCAATTCAATATGGATGGAATAATGTTTCAATAGTTCGCCCTGCAAACATTTATGGTAAATATGATAATTTTAATCCAGTAAATTCTATGGTAGTACCATCACTTATACGAAAAGCACAAGAAAATAGTGTTTTAGAAGTATGGGGTAATGGCTCATCTATTCGTGACTTCATCTTTGCTGACGATGTTGCTAAAGCTATGATTTTTGCTGTCGAAAAGAAAATTACTCAACCAATTAATTTAGCATCAGGGAAAGGTTTTTCTATTAAAGAACTTGTCGAAATTGTAGTTAAACAATCTGGAAAAGATTTAGAAATAAAGTGGCTTACTGACAAACCAAATGGAGATGCTATTAGGATTATGTCAACAGAAAGAGCAGAATCGCTTGGAATTTATCCATCAGTTTCATTAGAAGAGGGTGTTGGCATCGTTACTGAATGGTTCAAAAAGAATAAAAGTGATTTAGATCAACGCTATAATGTATTTGTAAATCATTGAGGTAATTTAATGGGATTTTTTGAAGGAAAGAAAGTTGTTGTAACTGGAGGAAGCGGTTTTCTTGGAAGCAACTATTTAGAGGCCTTAGTCCAAAGAGGAGCGATAGTCAAAACTCATATTCATAAAAGACCAATTCAAGTAATGCAAGATTCTGTTGAAGTGGTTAAAAATTGTGATTTAACAGTTCTTGATGATGTCATAAAATTGACAGAAGGCGCAGATTATGTAATACATTGTGGTGGCAATATAGCTCATCCATCAACTGTGCCTACAGATATACAAATTTCAATTCAAAATATTAATGTTTTGGGAAATGTATTAGATGCCTGTAATAAAAATGGTGTTGAAAAGTTTTTGGATCTTAATAGTTCTACAGGATATCCCGATAGAAGATACCCAATCACAGAAGATGAGTTTTGGGATGAAGAACCTTTCAAATCATACTATGGTTATGGTTGGATGAGAAGATATAGAGAAAAACTCATGGAGCATGTATCTAGATTTTCAAGTTTAAATATAATGTTGACTAGAGGAACTGCTATATTTGGACCTTATGACAACTTTGATACAAAAACTTGCCACGTAGTTCCTGCTTTAATAAATAGAATATTGTCTAATCAAAACCCATTTATTGTTTGGGGTAGTCCAGATGTTGTCAGAGATTTTTTATATGTAGAAGATGTTATTAATGCTACATTGTTAGTGTTAGAAAAAGGCGTTCCCATGCGACCTTACAATATTGGTTCTGGTGTGCCGATCACTATTGGTCAGATTTTGCAATCTATTTTGAAAGCAACAGGTAAAAACCCAGATATTGTTTGGGACAATTCAAAACCTACTACAATTCCATTTAGACTTGTCAGCACTGAAAGGCTTAAAAATGAAATTGGCTTTAAACCCGAGTTTTCTTTTGATGAAGGTATTAAAAAAACTGTTGACTGGTATAAAGAAAATTATTTGAAAAATGAATAAATATACTGAAAAAGAATTAATTAGTTTTGAAGATGACATTGCCGAATGCTTCAACAATGGAATGATTAAGGCACCCATTCATCTTTATTACGGTAATGAGAAACAAATCATTGAAGTTTTCAAAAAAGTAAAAGATGAAGACTGGGTATTTTGCACTTGGAGATCTCACTATCAATGTCTTTTAAAGGGCGTACCTGAAGATTTGCTCAAGGAAGACATTTTAGCAGGAAAGTCAATAACACTTTGCTATCCAGAATTCAAAGTTTATTCTTCTGCTATAGTAACTGGTAGTATTCCAATTTCTGTTGGAGCTGCATTAGATATTAAAAACAAAAATGGGACTGAACACGTTTGGTGTTTTGTTGGCGATATGGCATCGGAAACTGGAACATTTTTTGAAAACTGGAAATATGCAGTCAATCATGATTTGCCAATAACCTTTATTGTTGAGGATAATAATAAATCTGTCTGCACTGATACAAGAAAAACTTGGAATACAGAGTATTTGTATTTTGAATCTGAAAAACCTAAAGTAATTTATTATCAATATCAATCGAAATACCCACACGCTGGTGCTGGAAAAAGGATTCAATTTTAATGAAATATGCTGAAGAATTGAAACGTGCTATGGAATGGTTAGGTGGTAAACCAGATACATTTTTCTTAGGACAAGCCATTGAATATCCTGGTACTGCAATGACAAACAGTTTAGTAAACATCGAAAAAACTAAACTATTAGAAATGCCTGTTAATGAAGACATGCAAATGGGAATTACTCTTGGAATGGCTTTAAATGGTACAGTTCCAATTTCCATATATCCTAGATGGAATTTTCTTTTATTAGCAGCAAATCAAGTAGTAAACCATTTAGATAAAATTAAAATCATGTCAGATGGTGCATATACTCCGAAGGTTATTATCAGAACATCAATAGGATCTCAAAGGCCTTTGCATCCTCAACATCAACATATTGCTGATTACACTGCTGGTTTTAGAGCTATGTGCGATTTTGTTGATATCATAAGACTAGAAGAAGCAAATCAAATATTGGAATCTTATAAATATGCCTACGAAAGGACAGATAATCGACCAACTATTCTTGTAGAGTATGGTGATTATTTGAATGAAAAATAATGTTTTATTTACCTTTAATGAATGACAATATTGATAAAGAGGATATTCAATGCGTTGTTGATTTTCTTTCTCAAGAACGAATTCCAAAACTTACAAATGGTCCTAAGGTAGTGGAATTTGAAAATGCCTGGGGAGAATGGTTAGGAACAAAATACAATTTAATGGTCAATTCTGGAGCATCTGCAAATGAGTTGACTATGCTTGCCCTTGCCCATATTGTTGGCGAGGGAGAAATTATTGTTCCGCCACTAACTTGGATTTCAGATATTTCTTCTGTTTTATTTGCTGGACATAATCTTGTTTTTGTCGATGTAAATTTAACAAACTTATCTTTCAATTTAGAAAAGCTTAAAGAGGCAATTACTCCTAAAACAAAAGCCATTTTTCTTACTCACGTTTTAGGTATTAATGCTTTAACTGAAGAGCTAATTGATATTTGCGAGAGTCAAGATATTTTGTTAATAGAAGATGTATGCGAATCTCATGGAACAACTTATAAAGGTAATAAAGTTGGGAACATAGGCTTTGCAAGTAATTTCAGTTTTTATTTTGCTCATCATATGTCAA
>JACCDW011647857.1_pt1 | contig 10896 bp, 8 predicted proteins | sample 7449781 | NCBI WGS metagenome assembly JACCDW01 (sample SAMN15323449, study PRJNA562643) | freshwater metagenome | isolation source: river surface water | place: USA:Blue River Watershed | collected 2017-08-18
TGGCCGCTAATAAATTACCAGATCACTTACGCAAGAAAGCAATCTTCTGGGGAACGTTTGGCGCTGTTGCCATACGCTTTGTATCGGTTGCCGCACTAACATACTTGTTAATGATTCCTGGATTACGTCTTATTGGTGCCGCCGCACTAATATGGATTGGTTGGAAACTAGCATTTAACAACGAAGAACACAATGTTAAAGCCGCTGATACATTCTGGTCAGCAATAGGTACTATTGTAGTTGCTGATGCTGTTATGGGCATAGACAACGCATTAGGTATTGCCGCTGCCGCTAACGGAAGTTTTGTGCTAGTGATTGCTGGCTTGTTAATTAGTGTGCCAATTATTTTATTTGGTGCCGGCTTAGTTAGTAAGATACTTAAGAAGTATCCAGACGCTGTGTTCTTAGGTAGCTTTGTGTTGTTTATTGTCGCTTTTCAAATGGCAATCAAAGAACCATTGCTAGCCAATTGGTGGGCAAACTTAGATCACTGGGTACTAGCTACATTGCCTTGGACTGCTGGATTAGTTATTAGTGCCTTACAGTTTAACAAGGCTCGATTACATATAACTAAGAAGTGGTTGTTTAAGAAATAAAAAAGCCCCGGAAGGGGCTTTTTTGTGAGTGTGTAATTTTAGAAGCCTTTAGTTAAACTGATACCAATTGAACTAATGTCAGCGTTACTGCCTTTAGCTTGCCATCCAGCATTTACACCAACTTTAGTTGTTTTGTCAATGCTATAATTTAAGCCAAGTCCTACACTAGGATTGGTATTGCTGTTGCTTGGTAATGCACTATTAAATGTCTGTAAGCCGCCGACTTCACTTGTACCTGTGAATGTTGCAGACTGACCTGACAAGTTCTGTGTAACTCCTACACTGACATTACCTGTTAGTTTTTCGGTCAACTGTTTTGCTAGACTTACACCAGCAATAGCACTAGTTTGGTTACGACTTGTGCTGTTTACAGTTAATGGGAACACTGGGCCTTGTTCTGTATATCCACCGTAGTTAGATTCTACATAACGGATACCAGCATAAGGTGTAACAGTTGTTGTTTCATTTAATGGCATAGCATAACTAGCTCTTAACTGATAGGCCTTATTATCTACTGAAACTTTGCCAGTTCCGTTCTCTGGACCATTGCGGTTAACAGTAAATGAGCCTTGGTTAAATGCCGCACTACCTTGGATGCTTAACTTCTCTTTAGTCCATGTAGCAAATACACCAAATGCTGGATCACTAGTTTGACTTACGTTGCCAATTGTAGGATTGCTGAATGGTACGTTAGTTGTTACACCAACTCTCCAATTATCATTAACACGTTTAGCAACTGTTAGGCCACCATTATATAAGTCGCCGCCTGCTGACTTGCTCATACCAGCATTAACGCTTACACAAGCACCTGCTTTACCAAATACTGCACAGTCGTTACCTAATGCGCTGGTTACTGTGTTAGACTGTAAGTTGATTGCATTTGATAAATTCTTAGCAGTTACATCAATACTAGCCTGTGTTGCTGTTGCATCTGGAGTCACATATAACTTAACATCTGTTAAAGAATATTTTAAGTAAGTACTTTGATTTGACAATGCATCATACGATCCATTAACGCTACCAGCTGATAATAATGTGTATCTTCCATAATTGGCTGGGACATCAGTTACTGTTAACCCGCTGGCTAAGTTAGCAATGCCTGTAATCATAATTGGTTGATTTAATGACATTACGGTTGTACCAGCAGTTTGTGTATAAGCACCCACTGTACCTCCGTTATAGTTAAATGTACCACTGTTAGTTACAGAGTTAACGTTACCTGTAGTAGTGAATGTTCCAGTGTTTGTAACATCTCCAACTGTGCCACTATTAGTATATGTGCCACTGTTAGTACCGTTGCCCATTGTGCCGGTATTGGTCATAATGCCACCGTTGGTCCAATTACCTGTAGTACCTACGTTGTCATAAGTCCCTGTGTTATTGACGCTATTAACGGTCCCGTTGTTAGTTACTGGTCCGCTAGTAGTTAGATTGTCAATAGTACCGTTATTAGTAATAACGCCTGAACTTTCAACAGTAGTCATTGTTCCGTTGTTAGTTGCTATTCCTAAGTTATTAGTGAAGAACCCAACTACTGCATTTACCGCATTAGTAAACCAACTGCTATTAGTTACAGTATCCATTGTGCCACTGTTAGTCATTGTACCCGTGTTAGTAACGTTAGTGATAGTGCCTGTAACATTCCCAATAGTACCACTGTTGGTCAATGATGCCACTGTGCCTGTATTAGACAACGTGCCAGTAATAACACCAGCGTTTGTTAATGACATACCTGTAGTATTATCAACACTTGCGGCTGTACCTGTGTTAGCAAATGTACCACCGTTTAATGTGACTGCACCTGCTGTACCACTGTTAGTGAATGCACCAGAACTTGTAACATCACCTGCAGTACCGCTATTGTTAAACGTAGCATTGTTGACTACAGTACCAACAGTGCCAGCGTTGTTTAGAACGCCATCGTTAGTATATAGGCCTTGTACGACGCCACTAGCATTGTTGTTAAATGTGCTGTTAGTTGTAACTGTGCCAGACACTGTACCGTCATTATGGAATGTACCGTGTGCTTCGGTGTTGTTAATAGAGCCAATAACTCCGGTTGCATTGTTTACAATAGTTCCACCGTTATAAGTAACAGAGTTAACTGTTCCGCTGTTCTCAATCCAATAGTTGTTGTAAACGATTGAATTAACTAGACCGCCTTGATTATTATAAAAAGCTCCAGTATTAGTTAAATCACCAATAGTACCATTGTTATTAAATGTGCCTTGGTTGTTAACATTACCTGTTGTACCGTTGTTAGTAAAGGTGCCGCTATTTGAAACATTTCCCGTTGTGCCATCGTTAGTAAACGTGCCACTATTAGTTACGTCGCCAGTTGTGCCAGCGTTAGTATATGTGCCAGCGTTGTTAACTGTTGTTACTGTTGTACCACTTGCGTTAGTACCTGTGCTACCAGAACCGTTTACTACAGGTTGTGGACCAACTACTGGAGTAGGCATATCTGATACTGCCCCCGCTGTTCCTGGGTTAGCAATAGTACCTGTACCTGTATCTGTTGGTGCTGTGAATACAAATGTTGAATCATAAATGAATTCTACATCACCAATCTGTACGCTGTCACATGCTAAACCGCAAGCAATAATGTCGCTGTATTGAGCACTTGCCTTAATATCTGGGAATGTGATAAAGTAGTAAAAGTACGGATTAGTGTTGTTAATCGTGTACATACTAGATTGTGTATAACGTGAACTGCTTAGTGTTATGCTTTCAGCATTAACAATAGTTGTCCAATTTACACCGTCATTAGACCCATATAAACTGTACTTACTTGGATCACGTGCTTCAAAGTCGTTTGCAGTAGTAAATTTGATACCTTGTAGTACTTGTGCAGATTGTAGTTTAATAGTAAAGCCTGCATTAGCACGGTCAAAATTTAGATACTTAGTTGCTGGGTTACCGTCAATAGCATTTTCAGCTGTCTCTCCTGGAGGGCTGTTTGTGCTTGTAGGTGTTACAGAAACAACTGTTGGTTGTGTAACTGCTACATAAACTGGGCCACTTGGTGCTGGCGGTGGTGTCACTGAACTAGCAGTTTGACCAGATGATAATGGAGTTGTAGTAGCATAAGTGTAACTAGTTAGGTCAGCGGTACTTACGCTAGTGTCCATGTTTGTAAAACTAGCACTTTGTCCATAGCTATATCCAGCTGATGTTGAAATAACATTACCTAGCCAACCAGTGCCTAGATAAAAAATAGCATCGTTACCGATAGCTGTAATAGTTCCGTAGTCGTGTATAACACGATTAAATGTTCCATCAGCATTCATCAATTTCATGCCGTATGAACCTGGTTGAACTGTGCTTTCAAAAAATTGAAAATACTGTCCGGTAGTTGTAGTTACTGTATTAAAATCTTTGTCATATGGTGCAATAAAACTTGAAGCATTTAGTGTTGTACCACTCCAATAATATTGTACGTCAAATATTTGATTAATACTAAATTTGCCGTCTGTTACGGCTGCTTGTGCTGTAGTCGCTCCGAATGTCATAGCCACAAGGGTGGCAATAAGTGTTTTTTTCATTTCCGATTCGCTCCCGGGTAATGTACTTCTATTTAACGGTGTTGTTTTATAAATTAAACTAGTGGTTAATTTTGTACAATAGTCAATGTACTAGTTGAGCCCTTATTCACGTTTTGAATAATAGTCTGCCCATCTTGTATTAAAGTGAAAGTTACATTTTTTGTTGTGTCAAATGTTGCTGTAGCATTGTGTGTGCCCGCTTTATACAATGTAACTTTAGTTTGGTCGTCATTAAAGTAATAGTTTAATCCCATTGCCTTATTAGAACTATATCCAGGCAAAATAGGATTATCTAATTCGTCACTGAGTAACGAAGCATTTTGTCTATCTAATTCGTTTTGCGCATAAAAATCTAACAAATCAGCATTAAGGTCATTTCTATCCAATGCTTTGTTATCATCTAATTTGTTGTCGTCAAGAGATGTGAATTTTAACAAATCAACATCTAATGCATTAAAATCTAACAAACTTTTTTCTTTTTTAGCAGTACCAGCTTTAGTATCATCTTGAACTTCAGGTGGTTTGCTAATAATCAGCATATTATTAATGTTGGCTTGATCAATTTTTATTACTGTTGGAGTACTAGGTGGAGAGGATAGAGAGTTTACAAGTGTTGCTTGATATGGAACATCTAATAAAACGACACCTGCTAGATTACTAACTTCAATGGCTCCTGTAACACATCCGCCTTTAGGATCACAACTAGGAAGTAGCATAATTAAACTACGTCCTAGTTCGTCCACTGTCATTGAAAAGTCTGTACCACGTACAGCAATATTAGCAGTTGGAGTTTTTATCGCTACCTGCTGAGGATTGTTTTTTGCAATCTGCCCACTAGCGTAACGAGCTGTGCCCAGCGCCATATTCAAAGCTAATTTGCCTGAACCTTTCTTTGAATCATAGACGAAATCGTCTATGATCATTTTACTATGCTCTGTGAGTTTCACTGTTGTTTTATCTTCAAAAGTTAGTTCTGCGCGAGCCTTCGCAGTACTAACTGTATCGTTCATTTCTACACCTGTGTTTAAGCTCGAAGGAATACTTTTTTTATTCCTTAGTATTTCTGTTGGCCCAGTCTGTTCAGTAACTTTGCCGATTCCGGCATAGCTATTAATCGGACTGAGTAACAATAACGTTATTATTAGAACCGTTGCTGGTAATAACTGCATTTTTATTGAATGCTCCACTCTGTGTTAGTGTTACAGCGTTAGCCAGTGTAGTTGTACCACTGCCAGAAACTGTAATTTCTCCTGAATGTAAACCTACTCCGCTCGCAGTATGTGTTACATTGTTGTAATTTCCATTAATGGCGATTTTACTTTGTACGACTCCGCCACTAAGTGTTTGAACAGTGTTATTGTTATTACCTGTAATCTCTGATCTAATAACGCTGGCATTGCAACTTGAACTTAATGCTGTACCACAACCAATAGTTTGATTGTTATTGCTGCCATCTGCTGAAACTACAACAGTAGATCCAGTTCCGTTACTTTCATTATTAATAATCAAGCTCAAAGTGTTACTGGCGCCAATTTGGCTGACTGTAACATTATTAAGATCACCTTTGATTATTGCCGCATCGTCAGTATTACCATTGCCACCAACGTTGCCATTTACCAAGTTTCCAGCACCTGTTTGTGTGATAGAAACCGATGAGTTATCACCAATTTGTTCTACATAAACATCGTTGGCAAATGCACCCGATGACATCATTCCAGATGTCACTAGTATTGCGAGTAATTTTCTCGACAACCCGCCACCGCCTTTTATTCTTTTTTCCATTTTTCGCTCCAGATGCAAGTTAAAGTTTGTTAATGCATCCAAATTTAGTTTTAAAAGTTTCTTGCCTTTCTTCCTTTCTCTCATTAGGGTTTATTAGTAGTAAGAAGCTCATTCCTAATAAATCCACTCTTTCCGTCTTTGCTCTTAACGGTGCTCCATTCTTGATTGTGAACTGATACTATAACCTCAGTCCCTTTATCAAAAAACCAAACTCGTGTACTGTTATCATTATCTGTTTTTCTTACATAATAATGACTTTTTAAGTACATTACTGAATTGTTTTCAATAGTATTTTTGGGTACTTCTATTTTCGATTCTTTATCAATGGGCTTGTTTTCTGTTTCGTTTCTTTCAACAGCTTTTCCGTTGCTGGGCTCGACCGGTGGGGTTGGCGCTGGCTCTGGGGTTCTTTGGGGTGCTTGTTGGGTTTGTGGTTGAACCAGCTCATCTTTTTTCTCCTCTGTAATAGCAGGTTTAGAATTTTTGTATCTCCATAGACCTTTCTTTTGACCTTCAACTATCATATCATACACTGCTTGCTCAATGGCTACACGAACAGCATAAGTTGTAGGCTCGTTTAATGCTTGACCATTCTCTAACTCTAATGCTTTAGTTCCTGCGTCAACAAATCGTAGCATACCAACGTTGTGTTGTGTACTGTAAATTGTTTTGCTAACAGCGTTTGTAATTAATACTTCACCGCTATTAACACTAACTAATCTTAGACTAATGACTATCTCATCAACTCTGTACTGTTGACTTCCGCCAATGCCTAAGAATCTTGCTCCATTACCACCGCTTCTAATGTTACTGTCATAACCAATAATTCCGCCCTCAATCATGACACCAGCAACTGTCATAGGTTTTAACGGTTTAGCATCTTTACCTTCATAAACTTCACGTTGATTACGTATTAATTGACGTTCTTTAATAAGGTTGTCTAAACCCACACGCTCTACTACTTTAAACCAATTTTTACTATCTTGTAGACTCTTAATAAGGAACACTTCAGCACCCTGTGTAACTGCCTTACTGAAAACTGCTAACTTATCGTTAGGTTTCATTTGTCCTGTTTTATCTTGGAATCCGTATACAGCAATAGTTATTGGTGGGCCATCTAAATTAGGTAATTTATCTATTAAACTTTCTTTTGGTTTTAACGCCATTGGCTCTTCTACAGAAGATTCCATCTGTACATGAGCACATCCAGATAGTGCTGTTGCTATTAATAATGATAATAATAATCTTTTCATTAGAATGCAAAGCTCGCTATTGGTACTGTAATCTCTGTTCGACTACCGTTAGATTCTATAATAGTAAGGGTAACATCTGTGCCAGTTTTAACCCAACTAATGTTCGTGCCTTGAAAATTCATAGTTCCACTGGTTCCACCACCTTCAGCGAACATTTGATCTGCTAATTGTTTGGAAAGTTGTGCGTAGATACGTGCTTCTACGTTAACAAGGAATTTGGCTAAGTTTGTTTGTTTCGCAGCCGCTTCTGCTTTGGCTATTGCTGCCGCTTCTTCTGCTTTGATTTCTTTCTTCTTGTTCTCTTCCATTTGATATATGGTGAGAACGTGCTGACTGAATCCATTGCCTGGGATAAACGCAGGACTCTGGAAGTTGTGTACAAGCTCAGCATTAGACGAAGTGGTTGCTAATAAAATACACCACGCCAATGCTAAAGTACTCTTGTTCATTTTGGTTCGCTCCCAATATAATACACTTAAATTATTTAATCTAGGTCAATGAATCATAACAACACCAGATTAAAAAAGGGGCCTAAGCCCCTTTTTAAGTTATATTTGGTTATGCAATACCAATTTGTGGGCTTGCTTTACCTTGACTATCTGTAAAGTCAATAGCTACTGAACTAACTTGAATATGCTGATATCCTTGTCCTGCTGTAGTTGCTTCATCAAAGTCTTCTGAACTCAACATCACATAGTAAGACCCAGTTAGAGGATTTAGTACCATAATTTCGCCTTTACCATCGACTACTTGATAAAGGTCATATAACATTTTTGCATAACCTGTAGCAAATGCGTCGTAACTTATGGTGCCATCTGTATCAACACAATCCTCAACGAATGAAGTGTCCCATTCGCCGCCAGCTTTTCTCTTGTATCTTTCAACTAAGCAACTGGTTGCAACTGTTCTCAAAAATTCTTTTGTAGTTTCAACACCTACTCTATCCTTAATTTTTGGGTTAAGAGCATTTTCAATAAATGTTCTTCCAAAAGACGTCCATTTGATGTCTTTTTCATTACCCTTTGCATCTAGGTAAACACCCACGTTATTGCTTGGTAATAAGGATTTTTTAGGTGCTTTAACTGCCTTAGCTCTTGCTTCGGATACTTCATCTTTCTTCTTTAGGGAGAAGTCTAAATCGCCAGGCTTGTATCCAGCACTAGCAAATAACGATTTAAGTGCTCGTTCGTATGTTGAATAGCCTTGATCACCTTTGTTTAGGGCAATAGTACCAAGTCTGCCACCTTTTTCAGGGTTTTGACTTGCCTTAAGTTCGATGTCTTTATCTCCAACTAGTAAGTCTCCTGTTTTGCCTTTTTGTACAGGATTGCCTAAAATAGCAAGACCTAATTCACCTGGACCCCAGTTACCTGCTGTGGCACTTGGTTTAACCAGTAACAAGTTACCGATCATATCAATAACTTCTTGTTCTTCTGCACTAACATCAAGTAGTACGTTGCCACGTTTTGCTTCTAATAACGATGGGAAATCAATGATACCGTCGATACATTTTAACATGAAGTTACTTAATGTTTTTTGTCTACGATTACGATCAGCTATAGTTTCTGCGGCGCCCAACGGACGGCTAAACATATCTGTGATTACATCTAATAGCTCTTGTTTTACTTCAGTTGTAACTTTCTTAGGTTTAGTTCTTACTGGCGCTTCAACTTTGCCTTCAACAGTTTTGCTGTAATCACCTCTAGCAATTTGTTCATCGTATGCTTGTTTCATAGCATCTAATGATCCGCTAACTTTTCTAGTTAGTTCCAAAGCTAGTTTAGCAATGGCATCAAAAGCTAGTTTATTAGTTGTAAACTCTTTTTCCCCGCCCTTTTTAAACTGTTGTTTTCCGTATTTTAGTTTTTCAGATTCTGCTTTTTCTAATTCAGCTTCTTGTTCTGCAACTCGAGCTTCTAATGCTCGTATTTTACGTTTTAATTCCAACGCTTCTTGATAAGTTAATCCCTTTTGTGCTTTACGAGCTTTACTTACAAGACCGGTTACAGATGCCTGTGCTTCTGCTAGAGCAGGTTCTTGTTCTGGTGCAACTGCTGGTTCAACTGGTTCCTGTTCAACTGGCTCCTGAGTAGCCACTGGTTCCTGTTCAACTGGTTGAGGCTCTTCTACAGGCTCAGATGATCCGGCCGTAACAATTTGTTGTAACAACCCAATAGCTTCTAAATATTCTGGGGTTGAAGGGTCAACTGACTTTAGAATTTGTTCAAGGTCAGATACCATGTCTTCTTGCCCTTCTGGTGGGGCAAATTCAAATAGGCGTTTATAAGGTTTAAACTCGTAATATCTCATAGTCTAGTATTTAGTGTATTTCAGGGAACAAACAATCCTGAATGAACACTGCTATATCATCTTCTTTTAGACCTAAACTAGCCATAACTTTAGGAGTATGCGGGTTTTGTTTTTGATTATCGCAGTAATAATTTTGAAATGCACTTGTATCTAGAACACTGTTATTAGTCTCACCCACAGTATCCAAATAGGTTTTGAGATTAGTCCTAGCCATCTGTGCTATTTGGTCAAGTTCTTGCTCATCACTAACATTACCAGCGGCAACCATGCTTTCTGTAAAAATACGTTTGGCCCAATCAGGAAGTTCACGCTGTTTGCGCCATTCCAGTTTTGCAACTTCATCCCTAAACCAATCAATCATAGGATGAAATACATCACCTGCTGGACTGAAATCATGGAAACAACCAGTTATTTTATTTCGGCCTGCTACAACATCGAAACCAAAGATTGGGGCTGGATTATGTGTGTGAGGGAACACGCAACAATGCATCATCCATAAGCCACGTGTCTCTCTTGCATCAACTACATCAATATGAGCTCGACGATATTGACTACTTGCCCAAACTTTGTTGACCCAACCTGGCTGATTAAAACGATCCATTCCGGGTTCGTGTATAATACTACCTGTGGCATAAAATTGACTTTCAAAATATTTCTCTATTTCTATTAGAGTGTCCCAAACATTACTCTGCAAATTCATTCATGTCCTTCATAATATCAATAGCAAAGTCAAATGCTACATTTGCCTCTTCGCCCATTGTATCTTTTAATTTAGCACGAATTTTATTTTTAAGTTCATCAACGTTTTCAAACTGATACATTTTACCAGCGCCAGGAACACGTTTAGCAATCATTTGACCGCCAGCTAGGTCGCCCATGTGGCGAACATACAAGTGTGCCATTAGTCTATCTGGATCACTGCTTAATTCGTCCTTTATGTACTTCATGTATTTTGGAACTGTGGGACATAGTTTAGGAGGTGCAGTATCCTTCCACAATTCTTGATAATCTTCTTGTATAGCAGGTGCTCGCCTTACTTCAGGGATATCTTCAAGTAAACCATTGACCATAGCAAATGCTTCTAATACATTGTATATGGGGTGTAAATTATACAAAAAGGTAGCATACCTTTCTTCAGTAATATTGCCACCCAGTAGTTCTTTTACAAATTCTTGCCTTTCAGCAGCCTTATGCTTTTCAGCAGTCATTTCTCTTAGACTCATTCTTCCTCCAATTTAATTTGTAGCGGGAAGCCATTTGCTCTAGCCAGTTGTGTTGACTCAACAGCCTTTGCTTCAGCAATTTCAAAACTGTATGTACCAGCAATACCACTACCTTCTTGATGAATAGTCAGTGTAATATCTCTTGCAGATTCATCAGTGTGTTTGAATACTTCTGTAAGCACACTAA
>JACCDW011864919.1_pt1 | contig 10896 bp, 14 predicted proteins | sample 7449781 | NCBI WGS metagenome assembly JACCDW01 (sample SAMN15323449, study PRJNA562643) | freshwater metagenome | isolation source: river surface water | place: USA:Blue River Watershed | collected 2017-08-18
GCGCAGCCGTGGGACCGCTGCCTTGCTCCTGCGATTGGTTCATGCCAGGCTGGTCACTCAATTACTTGGCCTGACTCAGCAAAGTTCGCACGTCAGCCTCTAACTGCTCCATGGCCAGGTCATGCGGCACCACCAGTCGCAGCGCCCCCTTGGGGTCATAGACATAGGTAAAGGTGGTGTGGTCAATGGTGTAGGCCATGGGGTCTTGTTTCGAGGCGGAGGTCTGGACCTTTTTGGCATAGACGCGGAAGTCCTTGCTGATGGCATCGGTCTGCTCGCGGCTGCCACGCAGACCCACAAAGCTGGGATCAAACGAGGCCAGGAATTTTTTGAGCGGCTCGGGCTTGTCGCGCTCGGGGTCCACGGTCACAAAGACCACCTGCAGCTTGTCGCCATCGGCCCCTAAACGTTTTTTTAGATCCTGCATCTTGGTCAGGTGGGTTGGGCAGGCATCTGGGCAATACAGAAACCCAAAGAACACTGCAGTCACCTTGCCCGGAAAGCTCTGGTTGGTCACGGTCTTGCCGTCTAGATCGGGCAGCGAAAAAGTCTGGCCCCAGGGTGCGCCGGTGACGTCCATGCTGCTGAAGGTAGCGGCTTTTTTAGAGCTGTTCTCACCACAGCCAGACAGCCCCCCCATGATGATCAGCAAGGTGATGGTCGAGACCACTGCAAACAGAATGCGCGGCAGAAGCTCAAAGAGGGAGGCGGCAGAGATTTTGGTTTGGCGGGACATGCGCTAGTGTTCACCCAATGATGGAAGCGACAAAACCCTTATTTTGCCGGTCTTTTCAACGAATTGCGGTCATTGGCCTTGGAATGGCTGGCGCCTGTATGGTTCGGGCCCTGGCCATCAGGGGACAGGGCACCAACCCCACCGCGCGGGGCCAAGTACCCACCTACGCCCAGACTGGCATTCAGGTCACCGTATTTGAGGCCGCAGACCAGCCTGCCACCGGTGCCTCGGGCAATCCGGTTGGGATTGTTCACCCCTTTATCTCCAAGGACTGGAACCTGGCCAGCCAATTCATGCAGACCGGCGTTCAGACCACCCTGCGGTGGATTCAGGCGCTTGGCGGCACCTGGGCTGGCCTGACCGGCGTGCTGCAACTGGCAGAAGATGAAGCCGAAGCCCAAGCCTGGCAGGACCTCTCGAATCGCCTCAAGACCCAAGCCAATCCGGGAATCCAACCCACTGAGATACAACTGGAGTGGCTTAGTACCGATCAAGTTCAAGAGCGACTCGGCCTGCCAGATGCCCCCATCGGTGGCCTCTGGTCGCCCCAGGGTGGCTGGATCAAACCCACTGAGCTGGTACAAGCCTGTCTAAGTGAAGCCAAGGCCCTGCTTGGTAATAGCCTGACCATTCAGTTCAATCATCTGGTGCAGCCAAGCGACCTGCGTCAACTGCAGCAAGACTTTGATGCCGTTGTGGTCTGCACTGCCCACGATGAGTTGCTGCCCTGGGCAGGCCTGCGGATCAACAAGATCGCGGGCCAGGTCTCGTGGGTGCAACTTGGTGAGTCAGATGGCACAGGAACTGCGCAAACGCCCTCCGGGCCATCCTACTGGCCCAAAGCAGTCATCTGTCGCTCAGGCTACCTGTCCCCGGTAATCGATGGCCAGGTGTTGGTGGGCGCCACCTTTGATCGGGACCTTAACAGCGCAGACCCCACGGGTCTGCAGCCAACCGAGACTGGCCATGCCGAGAACCTGCAGCGCGTCGCCGAGATCTCGGGGTCTCTGGCCAAGGTACTCACACCACGATGGGCTGCACCTGGTCTAAAAGGCCGTGTCGCCATTCGGCATGCCAGCCGTGACCGCATGCCCCATGTGGGTCGTGTGATCGATGAGCGGGCCCTGCAGGCCGGTCTGCCCCGCAGTGCCTCGCAGTTGCATCACCTGCCCAGGGACCAGAGCCTGTTCGTAATGGGCGGGCTCGGCTCACGGGGGCTGTCCATCGCCCCACTGGCTGCAGAAATCCTAGCCAACGAAATACTGGGGAGCCAGTCAGCACCGATAGGCAGCAACGGCAAGCGCAGCAGCGGCCCCATCGACTCAGCGCAGCAGCCGCTTCCCCACCCTCTGCTCAACGCCGTGGACCCCGTCCGATTTATCCTGCGCGCTCACCGCCGCGCGGGCTAAACTAGCCGCCATGAACCTGCAGCAGCTGCGCATCCTGCGCGAAACCGCCCGCCACCAGTTCAACCTGACCGAGGTCTCCATGGCACTTTGCACCTCGCAGTCCGGGGTGAGCAAGGCCATTAAAGAGCTCGAGGATGAACTGGGCACCGAGATCTTTGTTCGCAAAGGCAAGCGGCTGCTGGGCTTTACCGAGCCCGGTCAGGCCATGCTGGCCCACGCCGAACGGGCCCTGCAGGAGGTCGAAAACCTGCGCTCGGTCAGCCAGCAGTTCTCTGACAAAGATTCTGGTCGACTGGTACTGGCCACCACCCACACCCAGGCACGTTATTCATTGCCCGAGATCGTTCGGTCTTTCAGGGAGCGATTCCCCAAAGTTCAACTGGTGCTGCGTCAGGCCAGCCCACCAGAGATTGCCGATCTTTTGGAATCTGGCGAGGCCGACATTGGCATTGCGACGGAATCGCTCAAGGCCAATCCCCAGTTCGTCACCTTTCCGTTTTTCAAGTGGTACCACGGTGTGGTGGTGCCCAAAGACCATGCCCTGGCCAAGGCCGCTGCAAAAGGCAAGGAACTCACCTTGAAGGCCCTGGCCGAGCAGCCCATCATCACTTATCACTCTGGCTTTACCGGTCGCGGCATGATTGATGCCACCTTCGCCAAAGCAGGCCTGACTCCCAATGTGGTCATGGAGGCTCTAGACGCCGATGTCATCAAGGCCTACGTGGCTCTGGGCATGGGCGTGGGTATTGTGGCCTCGGTCGCCTATGACGAAGACAGCGACACCACACTTAACCTCTTGGATGCCAGTGAGCTCTTCAAAGAAAACACCACTGTACTGGCCCTGCGCCGCGGCAGACTGCTGCCCGGCTATGCGTCTCACTTTGCAAGGCTCTGTGTTCGTGGCCTGTCTGATGACAAGCTTCGCAAGGCGGTGATGGAAGCCGCAGACTAAGAACCCAAGGATCTACCCTCATGAGCGTTCATCCCCCAAACGACCCAATGTCGACCAACACCCGCAAGCCAGTCAGCCTGGCCAGTCTGCGCAAGGCCAAAGAGACCGGCGACAAAATCACCATGCTCACCTGCTACGACTACTCGTTTGCAAAGGCCATGGACGCGGCTGGTGTAAACATGCTCCTGATCGGCGACTCACTGGGCATGGTGGTTCAGGGCCACGACTCCACCCTGCCCGTCACTCTGGAGGACATTGCCTACCACACCGCCTGTGTAGCCAAGGCCAAACCAGCTGCCATGGTGGTGGCGGACATGCCCTGGGCCAGCTACCAGGTCTCACCCGAACAGGCCTATGAAAACGCTGCCCAGCTGATGGCCGTTGGGGCCCAGATGGTCAAACTCGAGGGCGGCGCCTGGCTGGCCCCTACCGTTCAGTTTCTGACCGAGCGGGGCATCCCCGTCTGTGCACACCTGGGCCTGACCCCACAGAGTGTTCACACCCTGGGGGGTTACAAGGTCCAGGGCCGAGGTGCGGCGGGCGATCAACTGATTGCCGATGCCAAGTCACTGCAAGACGCCGGTGCTGCAGTGGTGCTGGTGGAACTCATCCCGACACCACTCGGAAAACGACTCGAAGAAGCCCTGCATGTGCCAACCATTGGCATTGGTGCGGGTCCTCACACGACCGGACAGGTGCTGGTGCTGCACGACATTCTGGATGTCACCCCCGGCAAGAAGGCGCGGTTTGTGAAGAACTACCTGGCGCAGGCTGGCAGTGTTCAAGCCGCCTTTGCGGCCTTTGTTCAAGAGGTGAAGTCAGGAGCCTATCCGCAGCCGGAGCATGGCTTCGCCGAGTAAGTCTGCGGTTCACCTCTTCTGCACGGTCGTCGACAACTACGGCGACGCAGGGGTCTGCCTTCGGCTTGCGCGCCATTACGCACGCAAGGGTGCCCAGACGACCCTGGTCATCGACAAGCCTGAGCTGATTGACCAGATGATGCCGAACTGGCGGCAGGAGCCCTGCCTGTCGGTTCGGACCAACGCGCCGGATCCGCAAAGCTGCCTGATGGATCCGTCGCAGAGTCATCGCCCCACGGCCTCGGATGAGCCATTCGAACTCACCGTCATCGAGGCCTTTCAGTTTGATGCGCCACAGGACTACCGAATCGCGCTAGAGGAGCTACACGCATCAGGTGCAACCATTCAACGCATCGCTCTGGACTACCTGGCCACAGAGCCCTGGGCTGCCAGTCACCAGGGGCTGATGTCACCCGATCTAGAGGTCAGACGCGTGCTGGCGGAGAGGGGCCTCACAGCTGACCCCGCCGGCCCTGCGGCCACCCGTAAGTGGTTCGCGCCCAGTTTCGACGGACATGGCTTTCCGCTGATTCGATCCGACTTCATCGAGGCCAGTGAAGCCCGACGCGCTCAGATGCGCGTTCGACTGGGTGCATCAAGGGCAGATGATTTTCTGGTCATGGCCTTTGGCTATCCAGACGCCCCATGGGAGGCACTCAAACAGGCACTCAAAAGACACGGTCTGCCACCAGGGTTCAAGCAGGCCGTCTTCTGGCATCCCAAGGGCCTCGAACTGACGCAGAACGAGTTCGATATCGCCCTGCAGGCCTGCGACCTCAATTTTGTACGGGGGGAAGATTCGTTTGTGCGAGCCCACTGGGCTGCGGCAGGTAGGTGGCAGGTACCGTTTGTTTGGCAACCGTATCGACAAGATGGGCAGGCTCACGCTGACAAACTGCGGGCTTGGCTGGCCCAGCTTGGTCGACTGAATCAAGTTGGCGACCCACCCAGCCAAGTCACATCCATTGGGTCACTGACCCTTCGATTCAATGGACTGGGGACTGAGCAAAGCCTCGCAGAGACCTGGCGAGACACGCTGTTCACTTGGCGGGATCTAAAAGTGGCATTACGAGGCTGTTGTGCGGGTTTGGCTTCTAATCTAAAGTAATGTCATTGACACTAAATTAATTCTCAAAGGCCAAACCATGACCCAAATTTCTGCTCGTCTGCCAGATGCAGTGGTTGCCTCCCTGGATGCAGCAGCCAGTCGGCTGCGTCGATCCAGGGCAGACGTCGTTCGGCAGGCCGTCGAGTATTACCTGGACGATTTCGAGGATATCGCTCACGCGCTGGGCGCACTTCAAGACCCGGCTGACCCAGTTTTACGCTGGGAGGATGTCAAGCGTGACCTACTCGATTCAAATTAAACAGAGTGCTGCAAAGGCACTTAAGAAGCTCCCCAAAGCCGATCGCCTCAACTTGACAGCGGCCATTGATCAGTTGGCCATCAACCCTGGTGTGGGGTCAGTTCTCAAGGGAGAGTTTCAAGGGCTTCGGCGAATCCGAGTAGGTCAGTATCGAGTGGTGTACGAGATCAACGATGGTGAACTGATCGTGCTGGTAATTCGGATCGGACATCGACGAGAGGTCTATCGGTAAACTCCCCCCATGTTCCTCGTCACTGGCGCAGCCGGCTTTATCGGCTCTAACTTCGTTCTGGACTGGCTGGCTGGCTGTGATGAGCCAGTGGTCTCGCTGGACGCCCTGACCTACGCGGGCAATCTAGAGAACCTGGCCTCGCTGCAAGGCGACCCCAGGCATACCTTCGTTCAGGGCAGTATTGGCGACTTTGAGCTGGTGGGCCAATTGCTCGCCAAACACCAGCCCCGGGCCATTCTCAACTTCGCCGCAGAGAGCCATGTCGACCGCTCAATTCATGGCCCTGGTGAGTTCATACAGACCAACGTGGTGGGCACTTACAACCTGTTGGAAGCAGCCCGAGGGTATTGGTCCCAACTCCCCGAGCCTGCAAAGTCCACCTTCCGATTCCTGCACGTCTCAACCGACGAGGTCTACGGCAGCCTGTCATCCACCGATCCACCCTTTGCTGAGACCAAGCGCTACGAGCCCAACAGTCCCTACTCGGCCAGCAAGGCTGCTAGCGACCATCTGGTACGCGCCTGGCACCACACCTATGGCCTGCCGGTGCTCACCACCAACTGCTCCAACAACTACGGGCCCTATCACTTCCCCGAGAAGCTGATTCCACTGTGCATCCTGAATGCCCTCGAGGGCAAGCCCCTGCCCATCTATGGCGATGGTCAGCAGGTGCGAGACTGGCTCTATGTAAAAGATCACTGCAGTGCCATTCGGGTGGTGTTGGATAGGGGTCAACTGGGGGAGACCTACAACGTCGGTGGCTGGAACGAAAAACCCAACCTAGAGGTGGTTCGTACCCTGTGTGCCATCCTGGATGAGCTCAAGCCCAGAACAGACGGCCAGTCTTATGCCAGCCAGATCACCTACGTGACCGACCGCCCGGGCCACGATCGGCGCTACGCCATCGATGCCCGCAAGCTAGAAAAGGAGTTGGGCTGGAAGCCAGCCGAGACCTTCGAGAGCGGCATTCGTAAGACAGTCCAGTGGTATCTGGATAACCCAGGCTGGGTGGCCAACGTCAAGAGTGGCGCCTACAAAGACTGGCTAAACAAGCAGTATCGGTAACCAGCGGCCAATCACCCGCCGAACAATGGACGCCAACCCGATGCTCTGCAAGCTCCCCAGGGATTTGCCTTGAAAATCCTGCTCACCGGCAAGAACGGCCAGGTTGGTGATGCGCTGGCCCGTGCGCTTCGCAATACGCCGCATCAGGTGATCGCCGTAGGCTCTGCGGACTGCGATCTAGCCAAGCCCACTGCCATCCGCGCACTAATTCAGTCCACCAAACCCGATGTCGTCATCAACCCAGCCGCCTACACGGCGGTGGACCGTGCCGAGTCAGAGCCTGACTTAGCCCACGCGATCAACGCTCAGGCTCCAGAGATCATTGCAGCGGAATTAAAAAAGACTGGTGGCTTGCTGATTCATTTCTCAACAGACTATGTCTTTGATGGCCTGAAGACATCGCCCTACACCGAGCTCGACAAACCCAATCCACAGTCGCTCTACGGTCAGACCAAGCTGCAGGGCGAGCAGGCCATTGCCGCCAGCGGGGCGAACCACATCATTCTGCGGACCAGTTGGGTCTTCTCGGACCATGGCAGCAACTTCTTAAAGACCATGCTGAGACTGGCGGCTGAACGTGAAGAGCTGCGTGTGGTGAACGATCAGTTCGGTGCGCCGACCAGTGCCAGGTTCTTAGCAATGACAGTCATGAAGATTCTGGAGGCAATGGAATCTCACAAGCTAGCGGCTGAGACGCCAATCGATCACAACCCAATGTCTGGTCTTTATCACTGCAGCTGCGCCGGCCGCACGAGCTGGTTTGACTACGCGAAGTTCGCCATTGACCTCGCCCGCAGTCAGGGCGCTGAGTTCAAACTCGCGCCCGACAACCTGGTCGCCATTCCGGCCAGTCAATACCCAACACCAGCCGCCCGTCCCGCCAACTCAGTGCTGGACAACACCAAGTTGGAGCAGACCCTCAGCATTCAGCGCCCCGATTGGCAGGCAGAGGTTCGCGACTGCGTGTCGAGTCCGGAAGCGTCTACTTTAGTACGATGAAAATTACTCGCCTGACCATTCCAGATGTTCTGGTAATCGTTCCGAAGATCCACGGGGATGAGCGGGGCTACGTTTACGAAAGTTTCAGTGCCAGAGCCTTTCAAGAAGCCACCGGGCTAACACCCACCTTCGTTCAAGACAACCATTCCAAAAGTGCGTGCGGTGTTCTGCGGGGCCTGCATTATCAATTGCCGCCCCACGCCCAGGGTAAGCTGGTTCGGGTGACACAGGGTACCGTGTTTGATGTGGCGGTCGACATCCGACGGTCATCACCCACCTTTGGCCGGTGGGTCGGCGAGGTCCTGTCTGCAGACAACCACGCTCAGATGTGGATCCCACCAGGCTTTGCCCATGGTTTTTTAACGTTGTCAGAGTCTGCTGAGTTTCTCTACAAGACCACGGATTTCTACGAACCAAGCGCAGAGGCCGCGATCGCCTGGAATGATCCAGACCTGGGCATCCACTGGCCTCTCTCTAGCCTGCCAAATCCCGATGGCATCTCTATGCCGGTCTTATCATCGAAAGACAAGTCAGCTCCGCCCTTTAAAGGCCTGATTCTCTAAAGTCATCACTCAAACGCTACTTTAATTTGAGCCTTTAAGTCCCCGTTCCCACGAAGCCTAAGTTGGTAACTCACATTGCCCCTGTCGGCGGCACTGAAGTTCTTGACCAACCCGGACTTGTCCAAAGTAACCGACTGTTTAACGACCTGAAGCGCACTCAAAGTATCTGAGGTACTTCGTTCCAGTTTGATAGGTTGCTCTGCCACTACCGGCAAGCTCCCATGAGAATCTGGGAACACTCGGTGAAACTGAAAGGAACTGTCACAGAGGCCAAGCCTTAACTCACCGATCACCCTCACTTCTCTGGTAGGCAGATCTACACATGTGGCAAACGCCTGAGAAGCGAAGGCTGCCGAGATGGCCAATAACGAGGCTTGTAAGTTAGCAAAACGCATGTTGGAATCATATCTAAATGGCCTGATGTTGATTGACGCGCCGCAGCGTATGGTGCCGCTGTTGCTCGATCAAAATTCTGACGACAATCAACTAAAGCAGCGCGCTTAGCAGCTGCCGCGTCTCAAACAACGGCAACCCCATCACCCCACTTGGACTACCGCGTACCCACTCGATGACACTGGCCGCGTACCCTTGAATGGCATAGGCACCCGCCTTGTCCATGGGCTCACCAGTTGAGACCACCCAGTCCATCCAGTCATCGGTCAGTTCACCGAACTTCACATCAGAGCTACTCACCACCTGGGCATACTCAAAGGCCAAATCCGACCCACCGTCCGAACAACTGACATCAACCCTCTTGCTCAAGGGGGCTGCCAAGCCCACGGCCGTATGCACTTGATGCACCTGTCTCGATAACAATCGCAGCATGGCCCTTGCCTCATCAACCGAGCAAGGCTTACCCAAGATCTGACTGCCAAGCGCTACTGTCGTGTCACTCACCAGCACAGGGATAACCGGACCGCCAGCGGCCCAACGCATCATTCGCTGCCAGCCTTCTTCAGCCTTCAGGCGTGTGACTCGCTGGACATAGTCCAATGGGTCCTCACTACCGAATACCTTCTCGAGCGCCTCGGCATCCTCATTGCACCCAGGCGCCAAGACCACCACCTGGAAACCCATCTCAGCACCCAGCTGCTCCATGAGTTGCCTGCGACGGGGTGACTGGGAGGCTAAACCAAGCTTATGCACGCCCGTACTTGTCATCGAAGCGAACAATGTCGTCCTCACCCAGGTAGCTACCCGACTGAATCTCGATCAGTTCGATGGCGACCTTGCCGGGATTCTCCAGACAGTGCTTCACGCCAACCGGTATGTAGACCGACTGGTTTTCGCTGACCAGTTTGATCTCGTCTCCGATTGTGATTTGCGCGGTTCCTTTTACGACCACCCAGTGCTCGGCTCTGTGGTGATGCATCTGCAGCGACAGCCGCGCCCCCGGCTTTACGGTAATGCGCTTGACCTGATACCGCTCGCCATAATCAATCGAGTCATAGGCCCCCCAGGGTCGAAATACCTCGCGGTGCAGGTCTGCCTCCGATCGACCACGGACCTTGAGCTCCTCAACCACTTTTTTAACGTCTTGCGCCTTGTCCTTGTGGGCTACCAGTACAGCATCAGATGTCTCAACCACCACTAGGTCATTCACCCCCACCAGCGAGACCAGTCGATGATCCGCGTGGACGTAGCAGTCAGAACTCTGATGCAGCAGAACGTCACCGCGAACGCCATTGCCAGAATCGTCCTGAGGCTGAACCTGCCAGACGGCTGACCAGGCTCCCACGTCACTCCAGCCGGCATCCAGCGGCACCACAACGGCCTTGTCGGTCTTCTCCATGACGGCATAGTCAATCGAGTCCGATGGGCTGGCTGCAAAGGCATCTGCATCCAGCCGAACAAAGTCCAAATCTCTCTTTGCTGCAGAGACTGCCTTTTGGCAGGCCGACAGCATGGCGGAATCCAATCGTCCAAGTTCAGCCAAGAAGACCGAGGCCTTGAACATGAACATGCCGCTGTTCCAAAAGTAATGGCCGTCGGCAACATACCGTTGGGCAGTGGCAAGGTCTGGCTTCTCGACGAATGCCTCAACCGAATAGGCACCCGCACCAGTGGACGCACGGCCATTAACAGCAGAGCCAAACGCCTTCACATAGCCATAGCCCGTCTCGGGTGCCGTGGGCACAATGCCAAATGTCACCATAGCTCCATCCAGTGCAGCCCGTTCACCGACCCTCACGGCAGCCTCAAATGCAGCGACATTCGAGAAGACATGGTCAGAAGGCAACACCAGCAACACTGGGTCCTGCCCATCATCTTGGGCAGTCAGAGCTGCGGCCGCAATGGCCGGGGCTGTATTTCGAGCAACAGGTTCTAATAGCAGCGCTTTGGGCGTAACCCCCACCTGCAGACACTGATCCGCCACCAGAAAACGGTGGTCGTCGTTGGCCACTACGATGGGCTGCAGCGGATCAACCAACCCAGACAGCCGTTGCAAGGTCATCTGGAAAAGGGTCTGCTCACCGGTAAGACCCAAGAACTGCTTTGGACGAAGTGCTCGAGACAAGGGCCACAAGCGTGAACCCGAACCACCCGACAGAATCACCGGAATCACTGCACCACTCCCCGGGCCAAAAAGTCTGAATAGGACAAGCCAATGCCCTCTTCTAATCCAACCTTGGCTTTCCATCCCAAGGCATTTGCACGCGACACATCCAGCAACTTGCGCGGCGTGCCGTTGGGCTTGCTGTGGTCGAAGGCC
>JACCDW010378892.1_pt1 | contig 10895 bp, 11 predicted proteins | sample 7449781 | NCBI WGS metagenome assembly JACCDW01 (sample SAMN15323449, study PRJNA562643) | freshwater metagenome | isolation source: river surface water | place: USA:Blue River Watershed | collected 2017-08-18
CACGTGCAGCTTTTAGCTATGTGTATGAAGGTCTTGCAGAATATCGCACCCATCATCACTCACAAATCATCAGCCCACAGCATGCCGTTATTTTCGGTGAAGGTGAAACGATTGCAGTCAAGGCTTTGGAAGATCTGCGCTGCTTGATTCTTGCAGCGATTCCAATCCAAGAACCGATTGTGCAGTATGGTCCTTTTGTCATGAATACGCGTGAAGAAATTGAACAAGCGATTGATGACTACCAAAATCAGCGCCTTACAGCCTAGTAGGTCTAGGCAAGTGTGACAGACTGTATTACAGTCTGTCACAGGAGGCGCTTATGACTTGCAAAGTAATTGGCTTAATTCAACTCAAAGATAGTCGGGCTTTTGACGAATATCGATCCCAAGTCGGTAAGACTGTTGAACTCTACGGTGGCCGTGTATGTACACGTGGCCAGTTTCAGAAAAGCTTCTGGAATGAATTGAACTGCGACCTATTTAATGCTTATGTAGAGCTCGAGTTTAAGGATTCTGCCGCAGCAGAAAGCTGGGCACAAAGCCCAGAATATCAATCCTTAGTGGGAATACGCTCAAAGGCGATGAACTTGACGCTCTTTAGTGTTGCAATCAATCACTAAAGTGGTGCCCGGAGCCGGAATCGAACCGGCACGGCTCTTTTAAGCCGGCAGATTTTCTTACCACTTCGGCTTTCGCCGCCACACAATGTGTTCGTGGTCTGGACTATACCTTCACCATAACAAATTTGCTTTAGGTGCTCGCCGTCTAGTCTCTACACGTTCCTGATATCAGGCTTCGCTCGGTATTGGCAGTAAAGCTTTCACCGAATTTGACGAGTTCTACATTTGCCCTTTCGAACAAAGCACTCAAATTGTTTAAGTCTGCTACGTCTACCTATTTCGTCATCCGGGCAGCACAGGCGTCATTGTAACGAATTTTTCACGCCGCTTAGTTTTTTTCTTAAAGCTTAGGGTCAATCATCTGCCGGCAATAAAAAAGCCCCGCATCGCGGGGCTTTGAAGTCGACTCACCTTGAGGTGGTCAAACTTGTTTACTTATACAAGAAATTAGGCAACCACAAACCAATCTCAGGTACCAAGTAAAGAATCACGATTGCCACGATCTGTATACCCATGAATGGCAGCATACCGGCAAAAATTTGATTCAATGTTACATGCGGTGGCGCAACACCCTTCAAGTAGAAAGCGGCCATCGCTACTGGCGGTGATAAGAAAGCAGTCTGTAAATTCAGAGCCACTAACAAACCAAAGAACAAGGGGTCAACTTGGAAGTGAGCCAGCAATGGAATAAAGATTGGCATGAAAATCACGATGATCTCAGTCCACTCTAATGGCCAACCTAACAAGAAGATGATGACTTGTGAAAGGATCAAGAATTCAATCTTAGACAGACCCAAAGATAGAACCCACTTCTCAATCAACTCTTGACCACCTAAGAGGGCAAAAGCAGCAGAGAAGATCGATGAACCCACAAACAACCAACAAACCATGGCACTCGTCTTGGCAGTCAAGAATACAGACTCTTTAACAACGGTCATATTCAATTGCTTATATGCCCAAGCTAACAAGAAGCCCCCGAAGGCACCAATAGCTGCCGCCTCAGTGGGCGTTGCTAAGCCAAACACAATCGTACCTAACACCGCGAGAATCAATGTAGCCAATGGGAAGAATGAACCCAACAGCATCTTAAAGATCTCAAGACGTGCCATGCTCAACAGGTAATAGAAAACCAAACCTATCGCAATGCCAATGCCTAGAACAATCCAATACCAAGTGGGGGTAGGTAATGGCTCTAGTGGCGCAGCAGCCTCAGGTGCAGCCACTTCAGCAAGCGCAGGAGCAGCCTCTGGCTTTTCTTCAGGATCACTATCAGCACCAGGAGGTAAAGCAATCGAATCGGCTTGAGGTAAGTCTTCTTCACTAGCTGACTCAAGGCTGATCATGCCGCCATCCGATGCCATACCTGCCACGGCAAAGTCCTGGACAGGCGCAGTGGCTGCACGATGCATTGCTGTCATGATCACCACAAAGAAAATCAATGGGCCAATGATGACTAAGAATTGCTTGAACAATTCCCACAAAGACATATTAGCAGCGCGATGGCCCTTAATCGCCTTCAAGAATGCCGGTAAAGCAGATTCACCAAAATGCGATAACTTCTTGGTCACTGGTGAAAGTTCAACACGACGTTCTTCTTCAGATAACGGTGGCGCTAACTCTGGCTTGAGTTTGGCAACAATAATCACATAAGCAATGTACAAGCCGGCCAACATGATGCCAGGGAAGAAAGCCCCTGCGTAGAGTTTGACAACCGATACACCCGCTGTTGCACCATACACAATCAGCATCACAGAAGGCGGAATCAAAATACCCAAACATCCACCGGCGGTGATTGCACCAGCAGCCAACTTAACGCTATAGCCACCTTTGAGCATCGACGGTAACGCGAGTAGACCCATTAAAGTCACAACCGCACCAACAATACCTGTTGCTGTAGCGAAAATCGCACAGGTGACCAATGTTGCAACAGCTAGTGCACCTGGCACTCGAGCCAAAGAAAGATGCAAACTCTTGAAAAGCTTCTCAATCAGGTTGGCTCGCTCAACCAGATAGCCCATGAACACAAACAGTGGGATGGACACTAAAACATCATTGGTCATCACAGCAAAGGTTCTTTGTACCATCAAGTCCAAAGTTCTTTGAATCGCCTGCGCCCCACCATCACCTTGCGCTTGATAAGCAAAGAACGCAAAGATCATACCCATACCCATGAGAGTAAAGGCGGTAGGGAAACCCATCATGATTGCCACAACCACTAAGCTCAACATCAGTAAGCCTAAGTGACCATTGGTCATCTCAGAGGGGCTTGGCATTAATACAATCGTACCAAGCACGATTGCGGCCATGATTGAAAAACCGAAATAAAGTTCCTTACGCATGATTAGGCACCTTTCTTTTCATCTTCGTGACTAACCATGGACTTCAATTTATCCACGTCAACCTCTTCCACATCCTCTTCACGACTAGGCCATTCGCCTGTCTGAATACAGAGAATGCAACGCATAATTTCAACAAAACCTTGCAAGAGAAGCAAAGCACCGGCTAAAGGAATGAACAACTTGAATGGCCAAATGGGCGGGCCATTGGCCGTCTGAGTAGTGTGCTCATTAATGGCAATAGATTCCGCAGCAAAGAATATGCCAGCGTAGACCATAGCCACAATACCGGGAATGAAAAAGACAATGTACAAAATCAGGTCGAGAGAAGCTTGTGTACGTGGTGTGAAAAAGCCATACAAGACGTCACCCCGTACGTGACCATTTTTTGCTAATGTATAAGCACCCGCCATCATGAATAAGATGCCATACAACATGTATGTGGCATCAAAAATCCAATCAGTTGGAGAGTTAAACACGTAGCGCGATACAACTTCCCAACAGATCATAGCCGTGAGAAAGACGATCGCAAAAGCGAAGAAGTGACCGACGTACGTAGATAGCCGATCAATTCCTAGAAGAAACTTCTGCATAAGAGTAGTCCAAGTTTTGTAGTTATTAATAAAGCAATACCCATCTAGCTTTTGGCTAGATGGGCTGCATTTTTACACGAATACTGGATTATGACTTCTTAGCTGGTGCCTTACGACCGAAGAAGTGGTTGTAAGCCATCTTGTAATCAACCAATGTGTCATTCTGCCAGCGGCAAGCACGTTGAGCAAAAGTACGCATAGACTCGAGAACACGCTTGAAGTCAGCGTTTTCTTGTGACTTAGCATCAATGATCTTGTCCCAAGCAGCCAACTGAGCACGCAAGATAGAGTCTGGAGTCTTGTAGAACTTAACACCCTGCTTCTCTTGTAACTCGATGTAATCCTTAGAGTAACGGTCAATAGCCTTCCAGCTCATGTCAGCAGAAGAAGCCTCAACAGCATTGTCGATCATCGCTCTGAGTTCAGCTGGCAATGCATCTACTTTCTTCTTGTTAAAGAGAATTTCAAATTGCTCAGAAGCTTGGTGGAAAGATTGCAACATACATACTTTAGAAACATCTGGGAAACCCAAGAGGCGGTCTGAAGATGCATTGTTGAATTCAGCAGCGTCCAAGAGGCCACGATCCATCGCAGGAACGATTTCACCACCTGGCAAAGCATTCACTGACACACCGAAGTCTTTGAAGATGTCAATTGACAAACCAACTGTACGGTACTTCAAACCCTTCATCTCATCAACTTTGGTCACTGGCTTTTTGAACCAACCCAAAGGCTGCGTTGGCATTGGGCCGTAGAGGTATGACACAACGTCAATGTTCAATGACTTGTAAATACCATCTAACAGAGCCTTACCACCACCGTATTTGTGCCATGCCAAGACCATGTTGGCATCCATACCGAAGGCTGGACCTGAACCCCACAAGGCCAAAGCTGGGCTCTTACCATACCAGTAAGCCACAACACCGTGACCACCGTCCAGAGTGCCCTTGCTAACAGCATCTAAAAGGTCAAAAGCCTTAACTACAGAGCCTGCTGGCAAAAGATCGATCTTCAAGCGGCCAGAAGACATCTTGTTGACTTTGTCACAGAAGTCTTGTGCGTACTCGTGGAAGATGTCCTTGGCAGGCCATGTAGATTGGAAACGCAGATTGACTGTCTGCGCTTTTGAAATCATTGGGAAGCTTAAAGCACCTGCACCTGCAGCAGCTGCAGATGTAGTCGTTAGAAATTTACGACGCGATTGAACTTTTTTGTCTGACATTGAAGTCTCCTCTTAGGTTTTTCTATCAAAAGCTTGCAAAAGTTATTCACAAGTTGGGATTAATTTAGCACTCTGTGAAAAAATACGCATCAATATGTACACAATTTTTTGCTAGGGGTTTTACCTAATATGTCGCCAAAGCGAGGTTTTATCAAGTGGTCCGGGTTTTTTTTGCTCGCATTAGCGATCATTTCCCTAATAGTTTTCAGCATTTATTTTCTTTTCACGAAAGATCGTCTGGATGGGGAAATTCGTCTCGCTGGCCTTGCCGGCCCCGTCAGTATTAAGTTTGACACGCTAGACATCCCTCATGTGAGCGCCAACACTGATCAAGACGCCCTACTGGCATTGGGCTTTTTACATGCGACTCAACGCCCATGGCAAATGGAATTCAATCGCCGCCTCGCCAGTGGTAAGTTGGCAGAAGTTTTAGGACCCGATGCTCTACCCGTAGACCGCTTCATTAGAACTTTGGGTATTCGCCGTGCGGCTGAGAAACAGCTAGAGAACTACCCCGTCGAGGCGAAAAAGCTCCTGCAAGCCTATGCAGATGGGGTGAATCAGGGCTATAAGCATCTAGGCTGGGCCCTGCCCCCTGAATTTTTATTAACAGGCGCAAAACCCGGACTTTGGGCACCTGCTGACAGCCTCGCTTGGTCAATCATGATGGCTCTGGATCTAGGCGGTAACTGGGATAAAGAATTCCTGCGCCTAGAGTTGTCCAAGCACCTTGAAACCAATCAGATATGGGATGTCATCCCGCCTTATTTGGGGGATACCCCACCCACCGGACAAAACTTTGCCAAAATTTACCGTGACCTGGGCCTCTATAAAAAATCCGAAGAGCCTTCAAAAACAAGTCAGCGACTCAAAGAACATCAACAATTGAGCCACTTCTTACCTATCGGTCAGGAAGGCAAAGGCTCGAATAACTGGGTGGTCGCTCCAGAAAAGAGTGCCACCGGAAAAGCTTGGCTAGCGAATGATCCTCATCTCACATTGACAGCCCCTGCCATTTGGTACTTCGCACGTATCCAAAGTCCACAACTGAATATTATGGGTGGCACGATACCGGGTATGCCCACTGTGGTCCTAGGCCGCACCGCGGACTTTGCATGGGGTTTTACCAACACGGATCCTGATGTGCAGGATCTATTTATCGAAGCCATCGATCCCTCTAACCCAGGCCGTTATCAAACACCCAATGGTTTTGCTCATTTCCAATTGCGTGAGGAAACGATCAATATTAAGGGGCAAGCCGCCGAGAAATTTATAGTGCGCGAAACGCGTCATGGGCCTGTGATTTCAGATGCATACCCACGCGCTCAAGCACTGCTCAACACTAAACAGTTTGTATTAGCTTTGCGTTGGAGCGCCTTAGATACGGCAAATCAAACTCTACTCGCAGGGCTGAAGATGAATCGCGCCCAAAACCTAGAAGAATTCAAAGCCAGCCTTAAACACTATTACGCTCCCATGCAAAACGTGGTGACGGCAGATCAGTCTGGCGAAATTGCTCTTCGTGTAGCTGGAGTGGGCACCAAAAGAACTCGTCATCAAGGCTTTGCTGGGGCCACCCCCGGACTAGGATGGGATCGCCAGTATGAATGGCCCAGCTACTTAAGCTCAGATGTGTTGCCCAAAGAGAGCAAGCCATCGCGGGCATGGATTGCAACGGCCAATCAAAGAGTTCAGGCCGCCAACGACCCTAATCCTTTGACATTTGATTGGCATATGCCTTTTCGTCAAGAACGTATTGAATCACTTTTGCAAAGTAAAGAATCTCATGATTTAGCGTCAATGAAAGCGATTCAATCAGACGTACATTCTTTATTAGCTCGCGACCTCTTACCAATCTTTCAAAATATCAGCTCACAGCACTCTTTGGCATCTGCCGTTCAGTCACACGTGCAGAGCTTTGATGGCACGATGAGTACCGATAGTGTTGGCGCTAGCATTTTCAATGCTTGGGCACATCAATTAACCGTTCGACTCTTAGCTCACCGCCTGCAAGAAACTTTTAAACACGAATATGGCAAACGAGATTTTCGACCTGCCTTGCACCGCATTTTGCAATACCACCTACAAGGCAAACCTGAAGCTCAATTTTGGTGCGACCTAGCAACGACCTCGCAAGAAGAAACTTGTGATGACGTCATTCGCCAAGCCTATGACCTAGCATTAGATCAATTGAGTCAACAACTAGGCAAAAACACCAATGAATGGCGTTGGGGCAAGGTTCACATCGCTCACTCTGAGCACCGACCCTTTAGCAAAATTAGTTTTTTGAAAAAACGTTTTGAGGTGGCGAGTAGCATGCCTGGCGATGGCTTTACCATCAACGTAGGCTTTATGGATCACGCTGCACAAAACCCTTTCCAAGTCACCAAAGCGCCGAGCTTACGCGTCATTTATAACTTGGCCGATTTAGATCAATCACAATTTATCTATCAAACAGGTCAATCAGGCTGGGTACACCGCAATCAGTACCGCGATTTTTCTGACGCTTGGTCCAAACAGGAATATCGACCACTCTCAATGAATCCCGAGCGTTGGGCAAGACAAGCAGAACTCAAACCTATGGAAAACATCAAACCCGCAGAAGATGGTCCGAAGAAAATTACTGAGCAGCAGATTTTAAGAAAGTGACGATCTCTAGCTAAAAAAGTTGGCACGCTCTAGGATGGTGTACTCACAACCGACCCATCCTCGATAGTCCAAGTCGTCTAACAAATCAAAAAATGCCGCATACGGAATCTCCCCCGTACCTGGCTCATGACGTCCGGGATGATCAGCAATCTGAATGTGCCCAATCAAGGGCATGATGGTCTCTATCTCAAGAATATTCTCTCCCATGCGATGCATGTGATACGCATCGTATTGAAAGGAAATATTGTTAGAAGCGACTTGCATGAGTATTTCAATGGCTTGTTGGCTGTGGTGCAGATAAAAGCCGGGCATATCGTACGTATTAATCGCTTCAACCATCAAACTTAAGCCAGCTGTTTGAAGCTCTTTTGCTGCCCAAGTCAGGTTATCAATTAAAACCTCATCTTGGACAGCACTCGGTTGACCATCTTGCATTAGACCTGCTAAGCAGTTTAAGCGTGGCACACCCAAAGCTTGTGCATACTCGATCGTACGCCCTAAATGATCTTTAAATTCTGCTTGACGCCCTGGCATCGCTGCCAAGCCACGATCACCTTCACTCCAACGCCCGGGCCATAAATTGTGCAAGACCATTTCCAATGCCTGATGATCGAGCTCACGACGAATATCTTGCAGGCTAGCCCCAGTGAATTCAGGATAGGGAAACTGACACTCAACCGCCTGAAAACCATCTTGCTTTGCTTTTGCAAAGCGCTCGATGAATGGCTTGTCCTGATACATCAAAGATATGTTGGCGGCAAAGCGGGGCATGAAAGTCACTCTTTATAAAAACAGTGTTTTAATTATGTCATGCAAACTCATCCACACATCTTTGCAATTTGCCGCGGCATCGTCACCCCGCTCTTTGGTGTCGATCATCCCGACTACAAAATGGTGCCTTCAGGTATTAAAAAGTCCGTCATTGAGAATGCTGCGGGTCCAATCCTAGTCAAAAATTTAGGTATTGAAGGGGATGAACAAGCTGACTTTAGTGTGCACGGTGGTCAGGAAAAAGCCATCTATGCCTACCCACGAGAACACTACACCTTCTGGGAAGATTATTTACGTCGCGCAGGTCGACAAATACCGACTTTAGAAGCAGGCTTGATGGGTGAAAACTTATCTGTCCTGGGCTTGACAGAAGATCAAGTATGGGTGGGAGATCGATGGCAAATTGGTGAAGTGGAATTACAAGTGACCAAACTGCGTGAACCCTGCTTCAAGTTCAATGCGCGCATGGGCTATAACGGTTGCGCCAAGGCGATGGTGCAATCGGGGCACTGCGGTTGGTACTTAAGGGTTAATCAAGGAGGGCACATACAGGCGGGTGACACGATTGTCGTGATTCCTGGAAAGCGACAAATATCCATCAGTATGCAAAACCAGCTACTCGCTAAAAAAACCCAACAAGAAGATCTCTTATGAAGCAGACGAGTCAGCGCTTAGGAGTCCTGTTTGTATGCATGGGTAATATTTGTCGAAGCCCTACGGCCCACGGCGTATTTGAAAATTATGTGCGTGATGCAGGTCTTGAAAAACACATCTATGTCGACTCAGCAGGCACCCATGCATATCACATCAATGAAGCACCAGACCCTCGTTCACAACAACATGCACTTTCGCGGGGTTACGATTTGAGTCATTTGCGTGCACGTCAGCTATCTACAGATGATTTCCATGAGTTTCATTTGATTTTGGTCATGGATTGGGAAAACTATGCCCTCGCCGAGAAACTTGCTCCCGCGGGCAAGCAACATAAACTCAGACGCTTGACTGAATTTTGTAAAGTTCATCAGGCTAGCGTCGTCCCCGACCCCTATTACAAAGGGGCCGAGGGCTTTGAGGAAGTGTTAGATTTAGTAGAAGACGCCTGCGATGGTTTGCTAGAGCATATGCAAGCACGCCTTAGACAGTTTTCAATTTAAGTCGCCAACGCTCACTCCAGCGCCACCAGCGCTGGCGCACCCAACTCGCTAAGACGCCGCCCATAAGCATGCCCGCTAAGATGGGATGGTTCATGAGTAGCGTCCATAGATCTTGTCCAGAATTGATCATGAATGAGAGAGTGTCATGCCACGATCCATCAGGGTTCAATGTTACATAGTGATGCAGCAAACGTTCACAAACATTAGGCACCTCATTCATAGGCGCCCCACCAATACAAGTGTGGCGAGATAGACGATCTTTTTCAAATAATAGTTCGAAGACTTGCGACGATTTCTAACTTGAGCCGTACCGGCATTAAATGACATATCGGGCATGGTGATCTCCTTTTAGAAAAAGAAAAGGATGCCCTAAGTCGAGTGAATTTACGAGTTCTCTATGACTGAAAATAGTGTAGGAAAACGCCGTGATTTCAGTGTCATTCAATTACCAAAAACGCCAGTAGCCTGGGCGTGGACTTAAACGTAATTGATCATTTCGTCTTTGCTCTTGCTGTAAGGCAGACGTTAAAAAGCGAATGATTTCTTCTTGATGCTTAGCGCAGTCAATTTTTTGACTTTGCAGACGTTCTTGCGCCGCACGTCTCACGGGTGGCTCTAATTCGTAGGTACTTTGGCCAAGACCTGTTTGATCAGCCAGACAAAGCTGAAATGAATTCATCGCTTCCACACGAGCATTCACCTTTTCAGGACTGAGCGTCGTGCAAGCACTAAGAGTCAAGGCAAAACCGATGAGTACAAAATGACGCATTTTGATTCCTCATTAAAGATGTGAATCAAGTGTAACGAGATTTATCAAATGACGCTAAACCCCTAATGCGATTACCACAGCTGACTCATCAATCGCCGCCATCACTTCTTGCTTATTTTTAACGCTGACAGTCGGATCAAGAAAACCTGCCAGTTGTAAAGATGGCCCCAAAGCCATACTGACTTGACGATCTGTCTTAGAGCGTGAAACACGACTGACATGGCCCTTTAATAAATTGACCTGACCTAGCGCAACAATCGTCGGTGCAATAGTCACGGCTGTGGCCTTACATAGCGCCAAAATAGGCATCTTTTTTTTCAAACCCAACAACTCAAGACTCTCATGAGTAATCCGCGCACGTAATAACTGACCATCGGCTAAAGCCATGACAATTCGGACTCCAATCGGGGTTTGAATAATGTCTGCAACCGTGGCCGGTAATTGATTCCGCATACTCGTACGAATGCCAATCCCCATCATGCTAGAGACTTGATTGGCGCCCCCTTGAGATACGCCCTGAAGCTGAGCAAGGGTTTGGGCTTTTGCTTGCGCTAGCAGGTCAGCAGCCTGCAGAACTTGCAAGCCCGCCGGCGTTAGGAATGCACCTCCCCCTCCTGAACCACCAACCGACTTATCCAATAATGGCATTCCAGCTAGATTTGAGAGAGTCTCAATCGCCTGCCATGCTGCTTTATAGCTCACCCCATTGACTCTCGCAGCCTCTGAAATTGAGCCTGACTGATGAATCGCACGCAACACTTCCACCCTTTTGTCGGTAGAGG